>ERZ779840.1439-NODE-1439-length-22760-cov-3.942920_pt1 | contig 22760 bp, 17 predicted proteins | sample MGYA00511561_ERZ779840 | MGnify/ENA primary metagenome ERZ779840 (study PRJEB29588, sample SAMEA2162036) | human gut metagenome | biome: human gut; feature: human-associated habitat; material: faeces | place: Denmark | collected 2008/2010 ...
GTTTGTTTACTAATCGTGCTTAATTTCTAATTTGTGGACTTTGTGCGGTGTTGCCTTAAAGTAATACAAAGCGTCTGCATTTCTGCCATATAAGGTTACGCCGAAAAGAAACTGTCCAATCAGCGCAAGCAGATAGGGCTTGTTTTGTGCAACTGTTTTAATCTGCAGCTTAATGGGAATCTTCTTCTTTTCCGGGACTGTGACAGCCTCCTTTGTTTTGGCAAAGCAGAAAATATGACATAATGCAAAAATGATACCGTAAAGAATCGCAACAAGCAAGTAGCCCTGCTGATCGCTGCCGTTACCGAGCTTTGAAATAAGCGGTATGGTTATGATGTTAATCACACCTATCGCAATCATTGCGCTTACAGAGCGGAATGTGTTTATCTTTGCACGTTCTTCAATATTCTGCGTCATAGCGCCGCAAAGCGTTCCGTAGGGAATGTTTACACAGGTATATCCCAGAACGAGTATGCATTAGGTGATTATCATATACACAATCTTCACAGTATCATTCCAATCGGGATGTGCCCAAAATGATGCAATAAGAACTACCGCCGTAAGCGGTGCAGCTATAAGCAGCCACGGACGGTACCTTCCCCAACGTGTCTTTGTACTGTCTGTAAGACCGCCGACTATCGGGTCATTTATTGCGTCCCAGAACCTTGAAAAAAGCATTAGTGCGGCAACTGCGCTCATGCTTATTCCGAACACATCAGTATAGAAAATCATAAGGAAATTGCCGACGAACATCCAGCTGAAATTACAGCCCACATCTCCCATTCCGTAAGCCAGCTTGCTGATAAACGGTACTTTTATATTGGTATCATTCTCTTTCATAGCCCACCCCTCACAGTCGGTCACTTGTCAATATCCATTATTACCTTCATGGTAGTTTCTCTGTTTGCGTCTATGTACTCATACGCAGCCTTGTAGTCCTTGAACGCAAAATGCTTTGAGATAAGCGGTTTGAGCAACACCTTATTCTCATTCACAAGGCGGATAGCCTCAATGTAGTCCTCATTTCTGTACATCATAGAGGTGTTGAGGTCAAGCTCATGGTCATTGAGGACAGCCAGGTCAATATTTGCCATTCCTGCAAATACCGCAACAAGGATTATTGAGCTGCCTTTTCTTGCGTATTTTATTGCCTGTCCCATGGTGATGTCATTGCCGGCGCAGTCATAAATTACATCTGCCTTGTCAGGACCAAAATCCTCAAGCATTGCATCGCCGAAATCCTTTTTTCTGGTGTTCACGCAGAAATCAACGCCGCATTCCTTTGCTTTCTCAAGACGAAGGTCACTTACATCTGTTATCATGACGCTCTCAGCGCCCAGTCCCTTCGCGGTCTGTGCGACAAGAATACCGATAGGACCCGCACCCAGCACGGCTATCTTCATTCCCTTGACATCGCCCGCACGCTTTACTGCGTGTACCGCAACGGCAAGCGGCTCTATCATTGCACCTTCATCATAGGACATTTCCTCGGGGAGAGCCGTTACCTTTGCAGCGTCAACAGCGAAATATTCCGACGCTGTACCTGTGGTCTGGAATCCCATAACCTTAAGCTTTTCACACAGATTATACTTTCCGTGACGGCAAGGATAGCATTCTCCGCATACCACCTGAGGCTGAATGGTTATCTTCTGACCAACGGTAAAACCCTTTACATTTTCGCCGAGCTTTACAATCTCGCCGGATACTTCGTGTCCCTGTGTCACGGGGTAGCTGGTAAATGGGTGCTTTCCGTGATAAACATGGATGTCAGAACCACAGATGCCTATTCTTTTGATTTTTACAAGCACCTGCTCCGCCGTGATTTCGGGAACGGAAACCTCACGAAAAGTGATTTCCTTGGGATTTGTCATTACCTGCTGTAACATAATTATCTCTCCTTTGCAGAATTATTCTTTTGGTGGAAGTAGTTAAATATCAGCTTTTATAAAACGCTTTATTTAACTTGATTACAGTATATACCGTTTCTTAACTTTTGTCAAGCGTTTTAAAAAAGTTTTTAAGGATTTGTATATAATTATAAATTCTGCGAGGATTTTTATTAATATTAAACAAAAAGCGCACATAAATTCATGTGCGCTCCGTCACCTTATTAGAGTTCATTAAAATACTTATCAACAAAATACATTGCTGCCCCGACTGCAGACGCTTCTTTTTCATACGTACAGTTCTTAATGTACATAGTGTCTTTTTCAAATTTGTTATATCGAGCAGTCTTTTGGCTCAACTGTGCCATATAACTCTTAATATAACCTCCAACATATCCTCCTATCATAATATCACAGTCAAAAATCATTCGCAGATTTGAAATTGTTATAGCAAGATGTTCAAGATAACTGTTCCAGACATTCGATATTTCGCTGTCACCGTCTTCAAGGCGTTCATAAAATATTTCGAGAGTATCTGCATATTTAAGCAGCACCTGCGCAGAACAGTACGCATCGACACAGCCGTTCTTTCCGCAATAGCACTGTCTGCCATTGGGCTCGATTATCATATGTCCGAACTCGGCGCATCTATGATTGTGCCCCTCATATATACTGCCATTGAAATAAATCGCCCCGCCAACGCTGCTGCTGAGTGAAAGGTATATCATATCACTGTCTATATATCTCATTTCGGCGAGCAGTGCGCTGTTGGCATCATTTTCATAAGCAGTGGGATATCCTATACTCTGTGATAAATATCGCAGGCTCATATGCTCTTGCTTCAAAACGTGTGAACGCACAAGGGTTTCTGCGGATTTGTCAACGATTCCGGGAAGAGATACTCCCACACCAAGAATTGCTGCTTTATCAACGCCGCTTTCATCAATAATCCTATTCATTATGTCAGCGGCTTTGTCAAAATAGTTTTGTGTATCTTCAAAAACAGATTTTACTCTGGTTTTGTGAATTATCTTTCCACACAAATCTATCACAACACAGCTTATATGATTTGCAGTAATATCTATTCCTATGGAAAACCTATGTTCCGGAACAACAGAAAGCACACTGGCTTTTCTTCCGCCGGTAGATTCGTATTTCCCCGATTCAGCTATCAGCCCACTCAAGGTGAGCTCTTTTACAATCTGTAGCACGGTTGGCATACTCAATCCAAGCTCGTTCGCTATTTCAGGCTTAGAAGATTCTTCTTTTTTCAGAATGAACTTTGCTACTCGGCTTTTATTTAAATTGTTCCCTTTGATTAGCATATTGCACCTCTTAATTAAAATCTTTAATAAAAGTATATATCATTTCATCAAGAAAATCAAGTCCTAAACACATTTTTTATAATTTTTATTGCATTTTGATGTTGTATAATAAAACTTGACCCACTCTTGCTCAAAAGGATATACTAAAACCATGAGGGTGAGGAATATGCCATAAGCAAAGAAATACGACAGGATTTACAAGGAGCAGTCATTAAAGCTGGCGCTGGAAATAGGAGTTAAGCGAGCCAGCGAGGAACTGAAGGTACCGTATAGAACGCTGTACGGATGCGTGCAGGCGGCAAAGAAAGGCGACCTGGACATAGAGGAGCGAACCCTCGAAAACGCAATGAGCTTGGCTGAGGAGATCCGGCAGCTGCGAAGTGAGGTAAAGCGGCTGAACAAGGAAAACAAGCGGCTTCAGGAGAAAAGGTATTTCTTGAATGAGGCGGCAGCTTTTTCGCCGCGAGCCGTCGGAAGTAAACAAGCAGGAGCGAATGAAGTTCATTGCGCTCAAAACCTGCGATGGAGGCGCAAAAGGCAGGTTTTCATTCTGCTGCAAAGCGCCGAAAGTGACACGTCAGGGATTTCACGAATATCTGAAAAATCGTAATAAACCCTGGAAGCACGAAGAACTGGCGGCAAAAATGATATAAAGTCACGCTGAATAAAGCACAGCGTAACAAAATCAGACGCGTGAGTTCACCTGTTTGAGCGTGTCGATTTTGTTTTATTCAGCGTGACTTTGGATACTCAGCGAAGACGAATGCAACGATACATACGGCAGGGAGCGAATGCATAAGGCGCTGCCCTTAAATATCCGGGTTCAGGAATACCAAGTGAAACCACGGTATACCGCGTAATGACAGCCATTGGAATAACGCACAGACCCAACCGAAAACCGAATGGAATCACGAAAGCAGACCGTGAAGCACGAAAGTCAGACGACCTGCTGAAACGCGATTTTAAAGCCGACAAGCCTTTCAGCAAATGCGTAACTGATATCACAGAAGTCAAAGGTAAAAATGGCAAGCTATATGTGTCGGCAATATTTGATTGTTACGACCTGACGGCTGTCGGGCTGTCAATGGACGACAATATGATAGCTGAACTGTGCGCTGCAACTGTCGAAAATACAGCGGCATCGTATCCCGAATTTTGCGGTGCGGTACTCCACTCCGACCGTGGGAGCCAGTACACAAGCGCTTCATACAGAGCTGCGCTGAACGAGTATGGAGTAAAGCAGAGCATGAACAGCGCCGGAGGCAGATGTCATGACAACGCCCGCTGCGAAAGCATTCGTGGGCTGGTTACACGAATGAAGAACGAGCTGTTTTACAGCCGCGGCAGAAGAAGTACGGATTACACGACAGAGCAGCTGAAAACAATGATCTGGTGCTACTACATGAGCTATTGGAATAACCGCCGGATATGCTCGTCGATAGGAGGTATGCCTCCGGCAGAGAAGCGCCGCAGATATTACTCAGATAAGACGGGCAAATCTGCGGCCGCCGCAATGGAATAAATATTCACTTCGCTACGCTGCGTGGATATTTATTCCATTGCACTGCTGCTCAAAATTTTTGAGTGAAATGTGTAAAGCTATATTGACAATATCAATGAAAGGGGGGATTAACTAATGCGTTCAAAAAAATGGATTGCTTTGATATTATCAGCTTGTATGATGATTTCAGGCACAAATGTATCCATATTGCGTCTTTTAATGCAAATGACTATATGCTGGACATCAACACTGTCAGGTTTATTGTAGACGAATCCGGAAATGTCATTGAGCCGGAAAATGATAATGAATCTCCATTGAAATATGTCTATAAGATGACCGAATATGAGTACATAGGAACAGGCGACCTTCTGGGAACACGATCTGACGCAAAACTCTACCTGACTGAAGATGAAAATATTCTTTCCGTTTTCCCATGTGAAATAGACGCATACGCTGATGCAGAATCAATTCTTTCCAAGTATTCAAGAGATAGAGTTTTTGAAGCAAATTGCTTTATTAAGATTGATGGATAACTTGTTTTCCGGCAGCGTTTCCACTGACTATTTAGGCTTGATAACATCGCCATGTGCAACGTTAATTGAATGAAATATAACTCCGGCAGTTTTTATCTCGAAATAACAGCCGGAGTTAGTTTTATAAAAAAGGCGCTGTAAAGTCGTAGTAATATACGTATCAATCACAAATTCCTCTATAGAATTTATATAACCAGGCATATAGTTTGATTATTCAAAAGTGAAATTATGTGTTTTACAGATATCATTTAGAAACCATGTTTTTACTTATGAGATAGTGTAGCATTACACAGACTAAAACGATGGTTCAGTTGCCATCAGACAGCGTTATCTCATGTGTCGAATTATCGGTCGTCCTTTGTTCCGTTCGGTATGTTCAACATCAGAGGGTTTCCAGGGTATATCAAGATTATGCAGCGCCGCAAGTTTCGTCTGAATATTAGCGCCTGTTCCCATTTTGCTTGTGCTTGCGAGAACGATACGCTTTGTGCCGGAGCGGAGCTGCGCATACATTTCGTTGCGCTGTTTCTGCGTTGCCGCGTCGCCGGCAGTGCAAATCTCATTTTCGGGAATGCCGCGCCGTGCAAGCTCCTGCTTGAGGTAATCGTACACGGAGAATTTCCCATCATCGGAATTAACGGCGATATCGCAAAAGATAGCCTGCACTCCCTTTTGAGCGGAGGTGCGGTCATATATCTCCATGATTTTGTCAATGCAGAGATTCACCTTGCTGTCGGGGTAGTTTTCAGCGTTTGGTATTACACAGCGCGCGTCCAGACCGAGCAGGCGCGCTTCTCCCGTGATTTTCAGCATATTATCCTTGCTCGGATCCACGGCTCCGCTGTGAATCGCTTCGGAGCGCTCGGCAAGAACCTGCATATACGCTTTCTGTTCATCGTTCGGGCGGGCAACGATGGTCTGCGGCTTTCCTCCCTCCAGTTCCGGAACAGGCAGATTGAGCATATCCGGCGTTCGTATGTCGGCGAACTCCTTGAACATCTGCATGAGTTCGGGGACATTGTTGAATTTAGCAAAGCGCTTTTTCGTGCGGTAGCCGTTGCCCGCGGGCTTTAACTCAGCCTTTGAAACGACCTCGCCGAAGTTGCTCGCCCAATCGTCAAACGTCTGCAATCCCGCGTTCCGCAGCAGGGACGGACGGAGATACCTCTGCATAATGTACAGCTCCGTCATGGAGTTAGAAACAGGCGTTCCTGTTGCGAAAATTATGTTTTTCTCGCCGTAATTCTCGTTAAGATACTGCGTTTTCATGAGGATATCCTCGCTCTTTTGAGCGGGAGTAGTCTGAACTCCCGAAACCCTGTTCATCTTCGATACCACAAGACCGTTTTTGTAGTTGTGAGCTTCATCAACGACAAGGCTGTCAAATCCGAGCTGCTCAAAAGTCAGGGATGTGTCTTTTGCTTTTCCGCTGCCCTCGATGAGTTTCTGCAAGCGTGTTTCAAGCCGCTTTTTCTCACGTTCAAGGTCTTTTATGGAGCTGCGGTTATTTGCTCTTGTACGGTAATCTCCGTTCAGCTCGTCAATGCCGTTCTGCATAGCGTCGATTTCATGCTGAATGAAATTTTTGCGGTACTCCATAGACATAGGGATTTTCTCGAACTGTTCGTAGGACATGATAACTGCGTCATAGTCGCCGGTGCAGCACCGACCGATAAACTTCTGCCTATGGTCTTTGTCGAAATCCTTTTCGCTTGCGGTCAGGATTTTTGCCTGCGGATATAGCCGCAGCCACTCGTTCGCCATTTGCCCCACAAGGTGCTTCGGAACGACAACGCAAGCCTTGTTTATAAGACCGAGCCGCTTTTTCTCCATTGTCGCCGCCACCATCTCAAAGGATTTACCAGCGCCGACGCAGTGGGCAAGCAGAGTATTGCCGCCGAATTTCGCTCTCATAACAGCATCAAGCTGATGAGGTTTAAGGCTGATTGACGGGGACATTCCCGGAAAGGTCTGATGAGAGCCGTCAAATTTTCTGCCGACTATGCTGTTGAACAGATTGTTGTAGCGCTCAACATATTTCTCGCGGCGCTCCGGCTTCTCCCACAGCCAGCGCTTAAAGGCTTCTTTCATTTTCAGAGCCTTATCCTGCGCCAAATCAGTCTGCTTTTTGTTTATTTCATAATGCTCCTTTCCGTCAACATCGGTTATCTTGTCCTTGACGACAATATCCCGATTGTTTAGCAGATTTTCAAAGATCGCCTTTGCAGGCATTCTGGCTGTGCCGTAAATCTGCGTTGCGGCGGCAGAAGTATCCCAATTCTTGTTTTCGATTTTATACTCGCCGGTAACAGTACGGCGCATAGGCTCGTAAAATCTTGCCTTTGCGTAATCCTCAAAGAAATGCTGATAGTCCTCAACATCTACCCATGACACACCGATACGCGCGGTAATATCTCCGGCTTCCAGCTTTTTCGGGAGGACTTCCGTCAGAGCCGTTACGTTGCGCTGAAAATCGGGATAGTCCTTTGCGTAAAGCTCGGCGGCGCGCAGCTTTTCACGGACATTGCCGGAGAGATATTCGGAAGATTCCTCCCAGCCGACAAAAGGGTCGTTCTCGTCAGATTTCAGCGGATTAAGATATATCAGGTTGTCCGATTTCAGAACTTCTACAATATCCTGCGGTTCCTGCCCGCAGAGCTGTGCCATATACGGTATATCCATTTTACCCACTGTATCAATGGAAACCTGCATAGCCTCCTGCGGAGTGTCCACATGGGTGATTTCGGCGGTGTATTTTACCGTGCGCTTGGTAAAGAAATCCGACTTTTCTACGGTCTTGGCTTCCTCGTCGATGATTTCCAGAGCGCAGAGGGAATTGTAATCATCGTCACGGCTGAAAACCTGCGAATTACTGCTGTCGTTTATGTAGCCGTTCTTCTTTACAAAGCTGTCGTACTGCGCGTTCAGCCTATCCTGCAAGGATTTTAGTTCCGTATCGGAGCAGTTTCTTTCCTGTGCGGAGAGCATTTCACGGAATGTGGCGCGCAGTTCGTTCAGACCCTTTATTCGCTCGGCTTTCTTGCCGGTTTCCGTTACCTCGGTCATTATGTTGTTTTCACGGAAATACATTTTTCCGTCAACCTCTGCAAAGGTGAAATTGCGGACATCTTCGACAGCAGGGATAATGCCGGCTTCCTTTTCAGTTTCCTGCGTCCGCTTTCGGATAGCGTTTGTCAGCTTTAGATTGCTTACAGCCTTTTCGAGCTGTTCGGAAAGGTCAGCTTCCTCGATAGGAACGCAGGCTGTTTCGTCTGCATTGCCGTACATAGAAAATTCCATGCCCTGTTTCATTGTGCCGAGTATCATTTCGGGGTGGTCGAGGAAATAATTATTTACCGGAATGCCATCATGATTTTTGCCGACATAGCACCAGTCGGGAAGTTCCACCGCCATTTTCTCACGCTTTTGCAGGAAAATTATATCCGCCGTTACCTCCGTGCCGGCGTTCGCCTTAAAAGCGTTGTTCGGCAGACGGACAGCGCCCACAAGGTCGGCACGTTTCGCAAGGTATTCACGAACTTTCGGGTTCTGCTTATCCAGAGTACCCTTTGTGGTGACAAAAGCTACAATGCCGTTCGGCGCTACCTTATCCAGCGTTTTTGCGAAAAAATAGTCGTGTATCAGGAAATTCTCCTTGTTGTACCGCTTGTCGAACACTCCGTAATTTCCGAAAGGAACGTTGCCGATAGCGGCGTCAAAATAATTGTCGGAGAATGTAGTTTCCTCATACCCTCTTATCTGAATGTCAGCCGTCTGGTAGAGCTGCTTTGCGATACGTCCGGTTATGCTGTCCAGTTCAACGCCGTGCAGACGGCTTTCCTTACGCATTTCTTCGGGCATAACGCCGAAAAAGTTGCCTACGCCCATAGCAGGCTCCAAAACGTTACCTCCACTGAAACCGAGAGCCGCCAGTCCCTTATAAATGCCGTTTATGACGGTGGGCGAGGTGTAGTGTGCGTTCAGTACCGTGCTTTTTGCGGCTGTGTATTCGTCCTCTGTCAGCGTTTCCGCAAGCTCCTTATGCTCATTTGCCCAAGAACTGTTATTCTCGTCAAACGCCTGCGCAAGCCCGCCCCAGCCGACGTACTTTGAAAGAACTGTCTGCTCCTCCGGAGTTGCAAGGCGGTTTTCACTTTCAATTGCTTTCAGAGTTCGGATAGCGGCAATGTTGGCGGCAAATTTGGCTTTCTGACCGCCCTCGCCAAGATGTTCGTCGGTAATGGTGAAATCATGCTTTTCGACAGGTGCTTCAACCTGCACGGGACGTGCGGCAGGCTCTTTAACAGGCTCGGTGCTGTTTGCACTGTATTTAGCGAGAATTTTCTTTGCGCTCTCAATCTGTTGTGGGTCGTCCGAATTATCGACAGTCCATTGTGCGCTCCGGATACGGTTGTTTATGTCCCTTTGCGTAATGTACTTTTTCTGGGATATAAGCCTGTCGATACGGGCTGCGACTTCATTCCACTTCATCTTTACAGTAGCTTCACTGCCGCCGAAACCGCTTTTATTCAGAACGATACCTTTTGCGTCGTGCCATGTATCATATCCGGTGCGACCCGAGCCGCCTGTGCCGTATTCGTTTTTCAGAAAATCAGCCTTTTCCTTACTGGAATGGGGCTGATTAAAGTAGTTCTCAATGCGGAACTTGCCGCCTTGAACGCCGCTTCCGCTTAATATAAGCAGGTCTTTTTCCTCCTCCGAAATGAACATGACTGGAGAGAATTCAAAATTCTTTTCTGCTCTGAACTCCCGCCGTTCAAGCTGTAAATCTTTCAGACTTTCAAGAATTTCGTGGAGGTTGCGATGAGGAAAACGCAGAACGTCCTTATCGGCTTCGCAGCGTTTTATAAGGTCTGTCATGCCGGCGATGAACTCCGAAACTGGCTTTTCTCCCTTTAGGGCTTCGGAAATTCTTTCGGTGCTTTCCGGGAAACCGCCTGCAAAGAACTCGTCCGGAATAAAGAAATCGCCCTCCACGTCGCGGTTGAGATACCACAGTTTTTCAGCAAGTTTCCTGCGGGTGTAGGCTTCTGCGTCGTCGATCGTGACCTGTTCCGCAAAGTTTCCCTCGCCCAGCAGCTCCTCAATACGCTCCGCAGCCTGTTCCCATGTGATTGTTTTCTGCGCGGGGCTGTTGTGCGCAGTATCTCCCAAGCCGATAGTAATGCCGTTTTCGTCATACCATGCGGTAATTCTCCGATCGGCTGCTCCGATTGACTGACCAAAATCTATTCCTCTGGCGTCCGTTCCAAACTCATTGCGCAGATATTCAGCATTGCTTTCAGCGCCCTTGTTAAGCTGATACTGGCTGATTATGCGTTCAAGGCTGCGCGGCTCGTTCGACCCGCAGCGGAGAACGCAGTCGAACATATCCTGCGTTATGAGCGGTGAATTCGTGTCGGCAGCTGCAACCGATGTCTGTTTCCGCGGAGCGGAATTTTCCGCAGGCTCGCCGAAAAGGTTGAGCTGAACGCCTTCGGTGGAACTGTTAGAAAGTGTATCGTTCTGCGGTTCTGTGAGCCTCTGCACAGTTTCATCGGTGATTGAAACAAGGTCGCTGAACTCCAGATTACCCAGTGCAGAAATCATATCGTCAGAAAATCTGAAATTCTTCTCCTCGGCGACCTTATCGCCGTACATCGTCACTATTTTCTTATTCTCAAGGTCTGCATAAACGCTTATCCCGACTTCGGTATCTTCGTGAGTGGTGTAGGCAAGCGGAACGCGCGACAGTTCGGAAAAGTTTGCGTCCTCGCGGAATTCTCGCTGTGAATATTCGTTTATCCGGGCTTTGGCTTCTTTCAGAAAATATTCTCTGTCAAGCTGTTCGTGACGGTCGAACTCCTGCTTTGCCGCAGTAATCAGCGCATTTCCGAGGGTCTCCCAAGTGTAGGAAACCTCAAAACCGCCATTCGTACGGAAAATCATGCCGGAATCGGTTTTCTCTGATGAAATCTCAACTCTGCTGATACCGTCGGCGGGAGGATACTCAAAATTGAGATACCGCATATTCGCGTATATTCTTTTTGCAAGCTCGGTGCTTATGTCCTCGCCGTTGTGGAAACGGGTGGTCAGATCCTCAAATTCGTCGGCACTCAGACTTGCTCCCATAGTCCAGTTGGTTATGCCGCTGTATACCGGAGCATGGTCGTAATTGAACAGCTTATCGCCCAAATCGTCCATTTCATCGCTTGCAAGCTGCTTCTCCGCCAGCAGACCGATGTTGTCCGTCAACGCTCGCCGGGCTTTGCGTTCCTCGCGGGAAAGCGTGAAATCCGGAACCACGGTAAACCCAAAACTGTCAACGAAGTACGCCCTTATTGTACCATTTTTCTTCACGGCGACAATATCTCCGACCGAAAGGGAATGCCCGCGGAAATCCTGCGGGTGGTCAACATTGAAACGCTTGTAAATATCATCGAGCGTTTCGTTCTCCTGCAATCTGCCGCGATAAACACGGTCGTAATTCTCACGGTCGATATACATTCCGTGATTTTTCAGATGTTCGCTGTTGGTAAAGTGGTAGTCACGCAGCTTTTCATCATCTTTGAGCTGATAAATCGCATACCTCGGCTCGGTAAGCGCAAACAGCTTGCTCAGGCAGTCGCTTTCATGGCTTGAAATGTCCTCGCTGTCGGTCATGAATTCTTCCGCAACGCCGTCAAAGCCCTCTGCGCCACGGTCGAGAAGTTCCTGCCCGCAATGCTCGGTCAGGTATTCCAGCGGGTCGGTCTGCTCCATAGCGTCAAAAATATCGTCGAAGGACATATAGGTGCAGACGAACTGCCCGCCTGCGGTGCTGTCAAGATCGTAGCGGATCCATGTGACATTTTCCATTTCGGAATTGACGTAGAATTTATCCACGTCGTCAGGTATTTCGTCCTGCGGTTTATTCTCGATTTCAGATATCGCCGCCTTTATCTTGCCGAGAATATTTGCGGACGCAATGGACTGCTTTTCGTCGATGATTTCACCGATACTGTGATAGGAAGCGTACAATTCGACATTGTAGGTCGATGACTCCGTTCTGCTTGCATACACGGAAACAGAAACGCTGTGCAGGCTGTCGAGGTACTTTTCATCGTTGTTCCAAATCTCGTTTGCCTGATTGAGCGCTGCGTTGAATTCCTCCACAGAATAGGGATAATTGACCTTGAACCCGACTTCCTCCGGCGAGAAATTTCTATTGTGGCTGCCGTTGACGTAAACGCAGGGATATTTGATGTTCCTCTGCTGAATTTCCGAGCGAATATCGTTGTACAGACCGTCCGAAACCAAATCCGCAACGGATTTGAGATATTCGGGATTTTCACGCATTTCCGTCAATGCTTCATTGTGGGAATTGCGGACGGCTTCGGCGGCACGGTCGGTAAAATAGGTGCGGAACTCGTCGGCGTTGTAGGAAGCCGCAGCCATTTCCAGCTCATCGGAGTAATCAAGCATAAAGTCATGCAGATTACTTGCGTCAGCAACCTTGCGGCTGTCCTCAATGCTCATGCTGCCGTCGTAAGCGTATGGATCATATTCTTCCTCGGAATTGTACGGGCGGTCTGAAAAAGGAATACCAAGTTCCGCCGCCTTGCTCCTTGCTGCCTCAAGACTGGTGAGGGATTCGTCAAGTTGGTCAGTTACCGCAGAAACGACCTCTGCACGGCAGTCATTGTCCTGCTGAAATTTGTTATACAGAGGTGCAAGCTGTTCAATGGAATATTCCGAGCTTTCACGTCCGCTGATAAGCCGTGTATAGTAGCTGTTTACGGCGCTTTCTACCTCAACATCGAAGTTCTCCCTGTCGGTGTTTTGGTGCGCGTTACGAACAAGGCTGTTATCATACAGTGCGCCTGCCGCAAGCCCAATATAAACAGAAACAGCGGGGAAAATATCCTCCGCTGATGTGCTGTTTATCCTCTGCGCTGAAGAACTATCTGCTCCATTACCTCGTGTTCCACTATGAAGCTCCGTGTTTTCTCCCAGCGCTCTATTTCGGTGAATGTCGTTTTCGGGCGAGGATTCTTCTCTGCGTACTGCTTCCGCAGAAGTTCCCACATCTCCCATGCTTCCTTGTCTATCTGACGGGGAATCAGTTCCCATTTCAGGCGACCCTCCAGCGACGGAATCTCCTCCGGATAATTCTCCGTCATGAATTTCTGCCACGCCTTGCCCCAGCGGTCTATCGGTTCGCTCAGGAGCTGCTGTTCCTCGTCCGTCAGACCCAGCTCCACCTGCTCCAGATACACGAACGTTTCCGGATCCAGCTTGTACGTTCTGCCGTTCTCCGTCTTGATTTCGGGATAGTACATCTTGTCCTCTGCGCACCAAATCTGTCTTACCTCTGCCATTGTCGATACTCCTTTCAGCAATAAGTGAATTTATAGTTTTCTCCATTGATAACAGTGCCGGTCTTGCCGCGATCTGAACGTATTCCGTCAGCTTTTCGGCCTCTGCCTTGCTGTGAACAAGGTCGAATGCGGATAAATCCATAGGATTGTTCTTGTAGTCGAACCTGCCGCCAAGCTCGCACCGAGCCGTTATGAAATACTGCGTTATGGATACGAAAGACTTTTCAAATGCAGCTCTGTCAGTTTCAGAGATATTCAGCGCCTTTATCGCATTTTCGAGATTGTCAGCCGCAGCCGTTCTGCCGATAGCGTTCACGCAGCCGGACATGGACTTGTATTCCTTACCCTCTGCCTTTGAAAACGCAGCGATGAACTCCTGCGCCGTCTGCTTGTCGAGCGTCCACTGATAGGGCGGTCTGCCGCCGGCAGTCTGGGAAATATCGAAATAATGTTTCAGCCCGCTGCCGTCCAGGACGGCTATGCTGTTCGTCCCACGCTGTACCTGACGTCCGAATCTCTGCCAGGTATCATAGTCGGCAACCATTGTGGCTTTCGGATTTGTTGCGAACATCGTCATGGTCTGCGCTGTCGGCATTTTGAAGAACCTGCCTGCGAATTTCAGATACTCCGCAAAGGTTTCCTTGTTTTGGTAGAGCTGTTCAGTAATGCTTTCGTACCTCTCACGAACTTCATCTATTCGTGCCATATTTCCTCCTCAATTTAAGTTTATCACATTAAAGCATAAAAGTCAATATCTTAATGCAGAAAATTTGCGGTCAAACAGGACTGAATTCGATACAGTTTTGCTGTTTGACCGCAATCGGGTATTATCTCTTATACTTTGGGGCAGAATTAGTTTGTTTTTCGGGGTTGAGAGTTTTCACAAGCTGGTTCTTAATATCCGTTACCTTCGGCATATCCGCCTTATTCACGGAAATGGTAGTAGTACCCTCGACCTTTGCCTGATACTTAACTCCAGCCTTGTCCAGTTCAGTCATGAGCTTCTCTGCGAACTTGTTGTTCTGCTTCGGGAGGTGCGCAATGCTGTCCTTGTCGCCGAGTTCCGCATACTTTACTCCCTTGTATTCGGTCTTGCCGAGGGACTGATAACTTCTGAGAACTGCATTGCTGAGCTTTTCGTGGAAATCCTTTGTGATAGGCAGAGCATACTGCGCATAGTCGCCGGTCTGCGTCTGATAGGACGGCATGGATACAAACGGCTTGTTTTCGCTGCCCGTCATCACCTTAACGTCCTTTACCACAAAACAGCCGTCTATTGTGACCTGTCCCGCAGCCTTAAGGCTGTTGTTATCCACGGGTCTTAACTGGACATTCACGGAAGATTTGGACTGTTCAGCAGCGGGGACTTCGGTTTTCAGCGTTTTTTCGGGAGAACTCATGAGCTGCTCATAGCTTTTCAGAACGGCATTATTGAGCGCCGTCCTCGCTTCTGCGGTAATGGGAAAGGCTACATCTGCGTAATCTCTGCCCATCTTCTTGCTGGGCATAGCGACAAACGCACCCTTTTCGCCCTCCACGACCTTTACGCCCCGGACTGCCAGCTCGCCGTTGACTACCACGTTTGCGATAGCCTTGACATTGCCGCCGTTCTCGATTTTAGATATTGACGATACGTCGAAAGAAGTCTTGTGTTCCATTGTTGTTCCTCCTGTCAAATTGTACTGAGAATGATCCGCCGCCCATGTTTCAAACGGCATAAGAACAGACTCGCCGAATTTGCCGTCGCTTTTCTGCGGATAATGATTTACCATCTCAAATCCGATTTCTTTAGCCGCCTGCCTTATGAGGGCAAGCGCCTCCTTGCTTTCGTAAATAGAGCTGCTGCGTGTGAAATCCTCCACAAGGACATTTTGGTTGTCCCGTACATGAAGAATGTCCGCTGCCGCATTTCCTCTTTCAATGCCCATCGTGAGCCTTGCGGACGGCTTTTTATCCCAATTTAACGCCTTTTCAGCGTTGTAGGGCTTTTCGCGCAGCTCATTGAAACGCTTCTGCGCTTCGGCAAAGGTGTCGTAATACTCGATAGGGGTGGGGCGGTCGTACTCATGGGGCATTGCCCATGTGCGTAAATCTGGTATGATGTACACTTTCCACGGCTTGTTGTTTTCTTCTGCCATATTAATTCCTTTCTGCGAATATCCTGCACGGATAAGGATAACCGCCGTTTACGCTGTCTGAACGCTCCCAATAACCGTATCCGCTGGATTTTGCATTGAGAACGGAGAGAACTCCCTCGACCGTAAGTCCTGTATCTGCGGGGACTGACAGTATCATCGTCTTTGCGGAGGAACGCGTCCTCTTGCCGATAACGGAGTAATTGTTGGCATTGTCCACAATGCAGTAAAGTATCTTGTGACCATTCTCGTTTCCGTCAGCGCCGACAATGCCGCCGTTGTTCGTACCGTTAAGGTAGATATTCGCAGCATAGCAGCTCTTGATGTACGCAGAAACATTATGAGCCGTTGCAGTACCTACAATACCGCCGCTGTTTTCGGCAGTTGATGTGAACGTCCGAACACCGCAGCCGATTATACTGCCGCCTGCATAGTGCGGCTTTTCTCCGCTGTTGAACAGCTCCACGCCGTAAGCAGTCCCGGCAATTCCGCCTGCGGAAACAGCCGAGCCGCTGACGGTAATGTTGTTTGCGATACAGCCTGTCACGGTGCAGGCGTTGCCCACTATACCGCCGATACTTTTGCCGCCGCTGACCGCTATTCCGTCCGCCGTGCAATCTGAAATATCGCCGCCGAAACCGCATATTCCTCCGATATTTTCAGCGCCGTCAGCCGTGATTTTGCTGTTCAGGACTTTACAGCCGATTATCCGTGTATTTCCGGTGGAGAAATATTCGTCAGTGTCGGTCGAGGGGTAAGCGTAGGATACGACCTCGTTGCAGATTACTCCGAGATTTTTATTCTTTCCGGCTTTGATATTTGCGCCGTCAACTACAACATTCTGTATAGTCCCTGCGGCAATAGTACCAAATAAACCGCCGCTGCCGGAAACACTCTTGATAGAATAACCATTCCCGTCGTACACAAAATAATCATATGATTTGTTTTCGTAACCGCGGGTGATTTTCTTCGTGCTGATAGGATTTCTGTCCGTATTCCTCGGAAACGCAATATCCGCCGTCTGTACGAAATATCCCTTTGCGCCCTGTTCGGAAAGTCGCAGGAGCTGGTCGTAATAGCTGATGATATACGGATTTTCAACCGTTCCCTTACCGCCGCCGTATTCGTTAAGAACACGATAGAGCTTGGTGCTTTTGCTGAACTTGCTTTTAACGCCGCCGTAATATTCGATCGTGCCGAAATCTCCGTTCTGCTTTTTGGTGGAGTAGCCGTAGGTACAGCCGAAAACGCTGTTGTAAACGTCGTTTTTATCGTCAACCACGGGCAGAGTGAGCTTCGCATAACCAGTCATATCCAACGGCACTTTGTATTCGATATCGGCTTTGTTGAGATAGCATCGGTCAACGGAAATTGTGATATATGTAGCACTCTGCCACTTTGCATAAAGGTCGCAGTCCTCGGAAACATCGAGATCCTCCACACGGACGGGAGAGTTTTCAAAGTACCAGCCGGAAACTATCTCGCCGTCCTTTGTCACGCCGAAATCATCGAGCATATCCAGCGTTGAGCCGATTTCGACTTCAATGACCTGCACCTTATCGTCATAGTGCAGAGTGATTTTTGCTGTCGGCGGTTTCTTGCTCCACACGGCGTATAGGGTGAGGTTTTCCGCAGGCATGGTAAGGCTTTTTAACGTAGATTTGGCGTTATCCGTTTTCGCCCAGCCTGTCAGGAACAGACCGTCCCGGTATATTGAAACATCTTTCGGCAGAGGAACGCTGTCGCCGTATCTGACTTCCGCCCGTGAGAGCTGACCTGTTCCGCCGTTGGAATTGTAATTCACTGTGAATGTGTCCGGTTCCCAGACGGCGAAAAGCTTTACGTTTTCATACGGCATTTTGTAGTCATAAAGGGGATACGCAATGTCCGTATTATCCGAAAAGCCGAGCAGCTTGTAGCCTTTCCGGGATATGGATTTTGACGCGCTTTCGGCAGAGGGAAGAACGACATACTGTCCGGCTTCTGCCGAAATGCTTTCAAGAGTACCCTCGCCGCCGTTCGCGTAGAAAGTTATAGTGTAAACTCCGCTTGCGCCCGAATTTGAGGAGGAACTGTAACCGCTGTTGGTGTAGCCTGTTTCGGCAGTTTCCGCAGGCGGTTCGGCTGATGAGGTTTCGATTACGGGGACATCAGCTTCGCCCTGTTCAAAGGATTCCGCAGAGTAAATTTCTGTTTCCGGTGTGGCGACTTCTCCTGTAGGAATGGCTGTTTCTGCCGTTTCAGTAGTTGCGGAAGGTTCCGTCGTTTCTGCGGGAATATTCTTTTTATTGCCGCTGGATAAAGCCGAAACCGCAATGAGAATGACCGCCGCGACAGCGATACCGCCTATAATGAGGTAGGTAGTAAGATTCTTCTTTCCCTTGCTTTTTGCGGATTTGCCCGTTGAAATGGAGTAGGTGTTTGCGTCGATTACAGCGAGCTTTCCCTCCGCTTCAAGCTGGGCGAATTTCTCGGAATTCAAGCCGTCTGCGATAGGCTCGTCCGTCTGGTACTGCGTGTAGGTGCAATCTACAAGCGCTGTTTTGGTGCGCTTCACGAAAGCCTTGTATTCAGCTGTCTGCGTTATCATCTTTTCCTCAAAGGGAACGCCGTTTTCATCTGCGTTCTGTTCGGGGATAATGAACACGATTTCGGCTTCATCGTCAAAGCTCGATATGTCAGCTTTGAAAAAGTACATTATTTTCCACCTTTCTTCCTGAAATTGATATTGACAAAGTATGCTTTTTGATGTACAATATAAGTACAGAGTAAGTATAATAGTGCTGAAGGAGATGATTTTATGGCAACAACAAGCGTTACTATGCGTGTGGACTGCGAAGATAAGGCAAAGGCTGAACAGATTTTCAATGCGCTGGGACTGAATATGTCAACGGCATTCAATATGTTCATCAAGCAGACTATCCGCTGCGACGGAATTCCGTTTGAGGTCACACTTCACAACAGAGCTGACGATTATTTCTACAGCCCTGCGAATATGGCTCACATCAACCGTTCCATCGCTCAGCTCAATGCAGGAAAGGTTTCCAAGCACGAACTTGTCGAGGTAGAGGACGATGATTAAACTCTGGACTGACGAGGCTTGGGCGGATTACCTTTACTGGCAGGGCGAGGACAGAAAAACTCTGAAACGCATTAACCTGCTCATCAAGGATATAGAGCGTGACCCTTTTGACGGAATAGGAAAAGCCGAACCGCTGAAACACAATCTGAGTGGCTACTGGAGCCGCAGGATCGACGATACAAACCGGCTTGTCTACAAGGTCGAGGACGGTCAGCTTTATATTATTTCTTGCCGTTATCACTACGAATAATGAAAATCTCCGCTTCGTCGCAAGCGGAGATTACCTTTTCGTCTTGTCCTCAAAACGCATTGTAAAGCCGATTTTGGCGTTTCCGTTCTTGTCGGTTCTGTCTGCAAAAGAAACGACAGCATTGTAGCTGTTTCCGGTTTTCTCGGATTTAAAACCGCTGACCTTGACTTCTCCCTGCGACAGCAGATTCTTCATCATGGATTCTGTCAGCTTTTTGCCCTTAGATGTGAAGAAATAATCGTCCTCGTAAACACAGAAAATGCAGTCCTTGGGAGCCTTTTCGCAGTAGAATATACCAGTATTGTCCCGAACGAATTTATATACATTGCCGCCGCATTTCGGGCATTTCCCGACCGGATTTTTCTGAGCGGTTCTCGGCTCAGCGACGGGAGTATGCGCCCTGTGCTTTTCGGCTTCAATGATAGCCTTGATTTTCTCCGTAATGCTGCTGATTACTTCATCAGCGCTGGCGGTGCCGTTCTCTATTGCGGCAAGCTGTAATTCCATTGCGGCGGTCATTTCAACGGACTTAATTTCGGGAGGGATAAAATTTATCATCTTTATTCCCATTTCAGTCGCGGAAATAACCTTGTTCTTGCGCTCCGCATAGCCGTCCGCGAGTATCTTTTCGATGATCGCTGCCCTTGTTGCGGGGGTACCTAACCCTCTTTCGGAAACATATCCGGAAAGTTCCTTGTCCTCTATGCGGCGGTCGATATTCTCCATCGCCTTTAAGAGAGAGCTTTCCGTGTAGCGCTTCGGCGGCTTGGTTTCGCCCTCTGTAATAAAAATATCTTCCGCATAAAATGTATCGTTTTCGGAACAGTTTATTTCCGGCGGTATCTCGACATCATCGGGGCAAAGCGCTTTCCAGCCGAGGTTGACAGGCTTTTTCTGTTTCAGCTTAAATGTTTCGCCGCAAATATCAAAGACGTACTCAATATCCATGTATTCGTACTGCGCCGAAAGGGCTTCCAGTAGCCTGCGGATAACCAGATGTAAAATCTGCTTTTCGTCAGAGGTCAGCTCCATATTCACAGCATTCCTGATATTCTCGGTGGGAATAATCGCATGGTGGTCGGACACCTTTGCGTTGTTGATTATCCTGCCGTCAATGTTCAGCCCGTTTGACAGAAGAAGATTAACCGCTTTTTCCTCGAAAGCACGGAGCATTTCGACGCGTCCGGGGAGGATTTCTGCCATGTCGTCCGTCAGATAGCTGCTGTCCGTTCTCGGATAGGTGAGCAGTTTCTTTTCGTAAAGGCTCTGCATAACTGAGAGCGTTCTCGCTGCTGAAAATCCAAGCTCATCGTTTGCGGCTATCTGCAAAGAGGTGAGCGAGAAAAGCAGAGGGCGGTTCTCCTTTTTACTCTTGGAGATTATGCTCTTTACCGTAGCCGGCTGACCCTTGCACATTTCAAGTATTTTTTCAGCGGCGATTCTTTCGGAAAGGCAGTCTGCATCGTCGTCAAACCATTCAGCGCCGTTTGAGAGTTTCACCTTATAAAAAGGACGCTTCACGAATTTGCTTATCTCGTTTTCGCGCTGAACAAGCATATTCAGTACAGCCGTTCTGACGCGCCGATAGAGCATTTTGCGCCGAAATAACTTGTGTAGAGCCGCGTCAGATTTATGCCCCACAGCCAGTCTATCTTGCTGCGGGTAAAACCTGCGGAATAGAGGTTATCGTATTCGCTTGCCGGTTTAAGGTCAGCGAACCCGGCACGGATACTCGCTTCCGTCATGGAGGAGATCCACAGACGGCGCACCGGCTTTGTACAGCCGATGTAGTCGTATATGTATCTGAAAATGCACTCGCCCTCACGTCCGGCGTCCGTTGCTTCGATAATCTCGTCGATTTTGGAACTGTTCATCTGCCGGGCAAGCGTTTTCAGGACTGAAACCGCATTCTCTATCGGGACGAACTGAAAATCCGGCATAATAGGCAGGTCGGAGAGCGACCACTTCTTGTACCCCTCATTATATTCGTCAGGCTGTTTCAGCCGGACAAGGTGCCCTCTTGCCGATGTGACTATGTATCCGTTGCCGCAAAGCGCTCCGTCGGCGGTCTTTTGTGCTGCGCCGAGAACGGCGGCAATATCACGCATTACCGACGGTTTTTCCGCTACTACCAGTTTCATTTTTGTTTTCCTCCTGTTCGATCGTGCTATTTATAGCACCGTTTTCTTTGCTGTTCGCAGCGCTGTTTTCATCATCGAAAATACCCGTGCTGACAGCTTCAATGACCGTTCCAATGCCGATACCCTTGTCTTTCAGCATACTGAAAAGCCGCTGTGCCTCCAGCTCAAAGATGTTCTTTGAGAGCGCGTCAATATCCGCTTTCAGAGCAGCGGCGGCAGCTTTCTTCTTTTCGATCACCGTATTAATTTCGTCGAGCTTCTTTTTCTTGACCTCGACCTTTTCGGAATAGGCGGCGATTTTCTCGTCTGTATTCAAGCTACAATCTCCTTTGCTTCCGTTTTTCGCGGATTTTGTGAATGATGTATGCGCCTGTCACGGCGGTGAGCAGTCCTATGTCAACAAGACTTATATGGAACTGCGGACGGTCAGCCGGTTCGGCTCCCTCTGCCGTATCAGGTGGCATATCAAAGATATTCGCCTTTATGATAAAGAACAAAAACGTCAGCAGCACGACCGCAATAATGCAGATGAATATGCGCTGTTTAACACTTTTGCCCATAAATGAATTGTACAGTTTCTTAATTGATACCACCCTCCCAATAATCAAGCATACTCTGTATTATCGCCTTTGACGCCTGATACCTTGCCTTTTCGTTATCCGTGAAATCGTAGATTTCGGAATAATCTTCGTTGTAATAATCCTTGACCGTATAAAACTTTACGGTCAGTTTGGTGTGATTGATAGGGCAGTACGGGTGTCCTTTGCAATAATAGTGCTTGTGACCGTCATCGTCCGTGTAATAGGCACAGCGGTCGGATTTGTATTTCGTCTTGCAGTTCTCGCCGGGGCAAGCAACGGGCGAGGTTTCGACTGCTGTCTTGTAGACAAACGTATCTCCCCAGCGGCAGTAATTCTGATTGACGGTTTTCATGAACTCCTCGAAATCCTCGCGTTTGAAATCAAAGTCGTATATTTCGCCGTCTGAAACTCCGTCAGCCTGCTGTTTCTCCCTCGTCATAAGTACGAAAAGCAGGGACATATAATCTGCGTAATCGTCTGTACCGAAAGCGTCTATCCACGAATTTATAGTCCTGTCAGCGCCTTTGGCGGGGTAGAAAGTGTTGTTGTGGCTCTTGTCGATGTACTGGATTATTTTTCGGGGAGCAGTAGTATCTCCGTCGCAAAATCCCGTCACCGTGTCTTTCAGAGCGTCTTTCGCCTGTTTTTCCATGACGTCCTTTGCCTGTTCGACGAATTCCTTATAGCCCTCGTAAATTTGTTCGGGGGTCTGATTACTGTTATCATCGACAAGCCATGCACCGCCGCCGGCGACAGAACCGCCTGCGCCGCCTATCATTTCGGCAAAGCACAAACAGATAACCAGCACTATCAGTATCACGCCGATAACGATAAGGCTGTACGGCATTGTTGACGAAATAAACGACGCTATCTTAGATACCGCCCCGGCGATCGCTTTGCCTGCCGCCTGTGTTGCTTTCTGCGCAGCTTTGGCGGCTGTCTTGGCGGTTTGAGCAGCAGCCTTTC
>ERZ779840.1444-NODE-1444-length-22740-cov-4.610315_pt1 | contig 22740 bp, 19 predicted proteins | sample MGYA00511561_ERZ779840 | MGnify/ENA primary metagenome ERZ779840 (study PRJEB29588, sample SAMEA2162036) | human gut metagenome | biome: human gut; feature: human-associated habitat; material: faeces | place: Denmark | collected 2008/2010 ...
AACCTTTAGGTTATATCTATTTTACTTTCTCAATTGCTTTAACAAGCTTCTTTACTTTTGCAGAAGGCTCTTTGGAATATAACAGTCCATATGGCATAGTATAATCCCAGTCAACTGACTTAATTCTTATAAGAGGATGTACGCTTTCCCAGCCTTTGAATGCCAACAGCAATTCCTGATTATTCTCACATCTGTTAAATACATCAATATTATACAAGTCAAAATCAGATAACTTAATTTCAGGATAATTCTCTATAATATCATCTCTTAATTTATCTCCATTAGAACTCCACCCTCTCTGCATAATCATTAGCGTTTCATTCTTCATATCATCAAAAGTAATTTCATTATTATATACATCTTCTCTTAAATAATCATCATAAATAGATGAAAATCTTAATATTTCTGAGTGATTTACAACTAATTCTCTAGCAATCATCGCCATATCATAACTAGTTGAATAATGCCTCTCTTCATCAAGTCCTGTGCAATTACTAAAATGTGTATTTTTAAGTCCTAATTCTTTAACTTTTTTATTCATCCTTTTAACAAATTTTTCTTCACTACCACTAATATATTCTGCCATGGCAACTGTCGCATCATTCCCACTCGCTACACTTATACCTTTCATTAAGTCTTCTACACTTATTTTCTCACCTTCAGAAATATAAATTTGAGACCCTCCCATACCTGCAGCATTACGACTAACAGTAACTATATCATTCCATCTAATATTACCATTCTCAACTTCTTCAAGAATAATGATTTGAGCAACCATTTTAGTCATAGAAGCAATACTAAGTCTTTCATTTTCATTCTTAGAAAATATTATTTTTCCGCTATTAGCCTCAATTAAAATACCACTCTTACCATTAGGTAAATATTCTAAAGCATAAATCTTTACTGGTAAAAAACAAAATAAACAAATAATCAAAATTAAAAGTCTTCTCATAAATCCTCCTAGTATTTTTTATGTAAAAATAAATCATTTTATACATAAAATAAAAATTAAATAGAGAAAGGCGATACACCTTTCTCTATTTTTTTTCTTTGTGAAGATACTACAAAAAACACAATTATGAGGAAACTGTTCATTCCATCAACCACGACGGTTTCCAACTGGACACCGAGCATTGAGTACGCATCAAATTTTTAAAACCGCAGGGAGTATCATACGCCGATATTTCTTTAAAAAAAGAATAAGGCGAAGAAACGCTTTACGGAAAATAAAGTATCTTTGCGACTCAATATTTTTTGTGACTTAACAATTCAAAAAAGGAACATTGAAGAACAAACGATACAATAATATAGAAGAATGGGCAAATACCCTTAGCCATGGAATAGGTATTCTGCTTGGAATCGTGGCCGGATATTTATTATTGGAAAAGGCTTCCGAAAATATAGAACCGCAGTGGGCAGTTGCTTGTGTATCTGTCTACTTGGCGGGGATGCTTTCTTCTTATGTCAGCTCTACGTGGTATCACGGCAGTCGTCCGGGAAAGCTGAAAGAGCTGCTCCGTAAATTCGATCATGGAGCTATCTATTTGCACATTGCCGGAACCTATACTCCTTTTACCCTGCTCGTTCTGCGGCATGCCGGCGGATGGGGATGGGGAATTTTCGCTTTCGTCTGGCTGTCGGCTATCGCCGGTTTCATTCTTAGCTTCAAAAAACTGAAAGAACATAGCAATCTCGAAACGGCTTGTTACGTAGGGATGGGCGCCTGTATATTGGTAGCCATGAAACCTTTGTTAGATCATCTGGGAGAACTGGGAGCCACTACCGCTTTCTGGTGGCTGATTGGCGGAGGAGTTTCGTATATCGTGGGAGCTGTTTTTTATTCGTTGCGCAAACCATATATGCATGCCACTTTCCACTTGTTTTGTCTGGGAGGCAGCATCGGGCATATCATTGCCATCTGGCTGATTCTATAAGGAATAGTAGGGACAAAAAAAAGGCTATCTATCCCAGACAGCCAATCTTTGTTAACCTTAAATCTAATACTATGAAAAACACAGTACAAAGATACGGACTTTTCGGTTATCTCCAAATTTTCAGGGCAAAGCAGCCTAACTTATAACACGGTTTAATAAAAAGCAGAGGTTTGTTAACGTTTAACGCAATAAAGTTAAAAATTAACGAATCGTTTATTAACTATTTAAATGATTGAATGATCGGACCAAGTAAAAATTGTTGTTGGCGAGTTCCCTGCTAAAAGATAGTGACGCTATCCGATACAAATAGCGACGCTATATGACAATGATACCGTCACTATCCCAAGCATATACCGTCACTATCTTTTCTACGTCAATCGGAGGGCTTACGTCCACTTATAGCATATACCAACAATGATTGTTGCCTGATCCGAATTATCTCTAAAGCCTCTCTCTAAAGTTGAAACAAACAAACAGATTCGCCAATTCGTTATATATAAAAGAGTAATTTAAAACAATTATAAAGCATAAATTTATGGACTGGGAAAATCATCTTATAAAGCACCTGCAATGGTCGGACTCCATTATCAACCGGGAAGCCAAAGAACACGTAGCCCGTGAAATTGCCGCCACGGCAAAAGACGGAGATGTGATAGGAGCCGGCTCCGGCTCTACAGTCTATCTAACTCTGTTCGAACTGGCGCGACGGATTCGTGAAGAGCACTTGCATATTGAAGTGATTCCCGCCTCTCAAGAAATCTCGATGACTTGCATACAGCTAGGCATCCCACAAACTACCCTTTGGAACAAGCGACCCGACTGGACATTTGACGGAGCGGACGAAGTAGACCCGCAGCAAAACTTGATTAAAGGACGTGGCGGAGCTATGTTCAAAGAAAAACTGCTCATTAGAAGCAGCCGCAAAACATTCATCATCATCGACCCCAGCAAGCGCGTCAATCAGTTGGGAAATAAATTTCCCATTCCGGTAGAGATCTTTCCGGACTCACTAACTTATGTAGAGCATGAGCTGCAACGACTGGGTGCATCAGAAATCGTCCTGCGTCCAGCCCACGGCAAAGACGGGCCTGTCTTTACAGAAAATGGGAATTTCATCCTCGACACCCGTTTTAACTATATTGATTCTTCGCTCGAAGAACAACTCAAAACCATTACCGGTGTCATAGAGAGTGGCCTTTTCATAGGTTATGATGTCGAAGTTATCATGGCAGAGTAAAACAACGTAAACTGGAAAATCGCATTTTGTAGAGATATGAATTAAATTTGTTCTAGTACAAATAAATATAGTATAGCTCTGTATCTATTTCATTTAGCAGAATTGAGTTGTACGACACCCGGGTGTCATGCAGCTTGACACCCGGGTGTCAGTATGCTCAACACCCGGGTGTCGTACAAGTTATTATTACAGTATCTTGCATTCTTCTTTACTATAAGTCATAACTCCAATCACTGTCAGACTATAGCATTTAATTTATAACCCACAAAACACAGATATTAAAACGTTATCAAACATATTTTTATTCAAAGCCGAAGATAGTTGAAATAATAGGGAAAATACTGGGAAATTCATTAAAAATTCGGGTAGAATATTACCCCCCCATCTCAAAATCAATGAGAAAAAGAGACTACTAAATAAACAAGAACTGATAAAGGAAATTTCAATAAAAGAAACCGGAAGAACCGGACAATTTGCGAAAATAGAAACAAAACAACTGAAAAACAATAAGATAGAAGAAGAAAACACGAAAAAACAGGAAGAAAAAAGATCAATAAGTCTTAGCAGAACTTGGTACATGGTCGTTTCAGTTTTCATCATTGTTAATAGTTCTTTAGTCTTTTGGGAGACGTAAAATGATAAAAAGATACCATTTGGGAGGAAATAATGCTCTTTTTATCTTGAAAATATCTTTTTAGACGCTATCTTTATGATAGAAATTCTATTTTAAAATATATTAAATTGAATATTTCTAGTTATAGTTTGTTGGTTTTTACTGGATGGGAGCTTGCAAAATAATACTTTTTAGTTAAATACGTAACACTTTTTTTGGTTTGTCATAATTAGTGTTATCTTTGCAACCTGTTAGAGACAAAAAATCTGTTTATAGGTTAAATTTAAGAGAGAATTTATGAAAAGAAAATTGATGTTCTTAATGACCTTCCTTTTTATAGGTATAGGTCTGATGACAGCGCAGACATCTAGAGTTACCGGTTTGGTTACTTCTGAAGAAGATGGACAACCTGTCGTAGGTGCTTCAATATTGGTGAATGGCACTACCCTTGGTACTATCACTGATATTGACGGTAAGTTTACAATCGCAAATGTACCAAGTTCTGCTAAAACTTTGCGCATTTCTTATGTAGGAATGATTTCGCAGGACGTTTCCATCAAACCGGGAGTAATAAAAGTCGTATTAAAAAGTGACGCAAAGGCACTGGATGAGGTTGTGGTGACAGCCATGGGTATCTCGCGTGAAAAGAAAGCACTGGGTTACGCCGTTCAGGACGTAAAATCAGATCAGCTGACGCAAGCTGCCAACTCCAATCTGGCAGGAGCGCTGCAAGGTAAAGTATCCGGTTTGGACGTTAAGCCTTCAAGTGGTATGCCAGGAGCTTCTTCACAGATCACCATCCGTGGTGCACGTTCCTTCTCGGGTGACAACACTCCGCTTTACGTTATCGACGGAATGCCGGTAACCAGTACGCCGGACGTTAGTACAGACATACAGAACAATGGTAGTGTGAGCGGAGCCGACTTCGCCAACCGTGCGGTAGATATCGACCCTAATGATATTGAAAGTATCAATATTTTGAAAGGACAAGCTGCTTCTGCACTTTATGGTATCCGTGCTTCCAATGGTGTGATTATCATCACAACCAAAAGTGGTAAAGGGCTGGAAAAAGGCAAACCGCAGGTTAGCTTCTCGTCTAATGTCAGCTTCGATGTAGTCGGTCGTCTGCCGGAGTTCCAGAAAACATACGCACAAGGTTCGGGTGGAGTATTCAGCACTACTTCGGGAACGTCTTGGGGACCTAAAATTTCCGAACTTCCAAACGACGCAACGTATGGAGGTAACACGGATAACGAATACACGCAGAAGTTCGGTAAGCAACAGGGAAAATATTATGTTCCCCAACGTGCAGCAGCCGGTCTTGACCCGTGGGCTACTCCACAGGCGTATGACAATGCAAAAGACTTCTTCGACACAGGAATCACCTGGAGCAATTCATTGAATGTAGCGCAGATGCTCGACAAGAGCTCCTACTCTATCTCATTGGGAAATACACATCAGGACGGTATTATCTCAAGCACTGGTATGGACCGATATAATGTAAAGGTTAGTGCTGACACGAAACTGACCAACAACTGGAGTTCCGGATTTACAGCTAACTATATCACTACTTCTATCGACAAGGCAGTGACTTCCGGTAACGGTCTGTTGAGAACGGTTTACGCAGCTCCTCCCAGCTATGATCTTGCAGGGATTCCAAGTCACGTAGACGGTAACCCGTACACACAGAATTCTTTCCGTGGTAGCTTTGACAACGCTTATTGGGCAATGGACAACAACAAATTCACAGAAGATACCAACCGTTTCTTCGGAAACGTATACGCAAGCTATCAGACTGATTTTGGTACAACCAACCACAAGTTGAACGCAAAATACATGGTCGGCGTAGATGCTTACACCACTCACTATGTAGACAGCTACGGATACGGTAGTAACACCGGTGGCGGTCGCGGACAGATCGAAAACTACGGCTGGACGAACGCTACATACAACTCTTTGCTGACCATCAACTATGACTGGCGCATCAACGAGGACTGGGGATTGAATGCTGTATTGGGTAACGAAATTATCCAAAGTAACAGAAAGAAGTATTATGAATATGGTACGAACTACAACTTCCCGGGATGGAACCACATCAACAACGCCACTACTCAACAAACAGAGGAAGAGACGTGGAAAAACCGTACAGTGGGATTCTTCGGTAACGTATCGGCTTCTTACAAAAATATGCTTTATCTGACCCTCACCGGACGTCAGGACTACGTATCTAATATGCCACGCAACAACCGCTCGTTCTTCTATCCTTCTATTTCAGCAGGTTTTATCCTGACGGAACTGGATGCATTGAAAAACAATGTTGTCAATCACGCTAAATTGAGAGTATCTTATGCGGAAGTAGGACAAGCAGGGGATTTCCTCGAAAACTACTACTCAACTCCGACCTATGGAGGTGGTTTTTACACACTGACTCCGATCATGTATCCGATGAAAGGTACTACTGCCTATACTCCGTACTACACGATTTTCGACCCGAAACTGAAACCGCAGAACACACGTTCGTATGAAGTGGGTACTGACGTGAACTTCCTCGATAACTTAATCACATTCAGTTATACGTACTCACGCCAGAATGTAAAAGACCAGATTTTTGAAGTGCCTTTGGCTTCTTCTACCGGTGCCAGCAAACTGCTCACCAACGGTGGTAAGATTCATACCAACACGCACGAATTCACTCTCGGATTCAACCCCATCCGGACGAAGAATATCAACTGGGATTTTGCATTCAACTGGACGAAAATCGATAACTACGTAGATGAACTGGCACCGGGTGTAGAAAATATCTCTCTGGGTGGTTATGTTACTCCGCAGGTACGTGCTTCGGCAGGTGAGAAATTCCCTGTTATCTATGGTGTAGGCTTCAAGAGAGATGAAAATGGTAATCGTCTGGTAGACGAAAACGGTCTTCCTATCGCTGGTGAAGCACAGGTAATCGGAAAGGTTTCTCCGGACTTCCTGATGGGTTTCAACACCACATTACGTTTATGGAAGTGTACAATCAGCGCAGTACTCGACTGGAAACAGGGTGGCCAGATGTACAGCAGAACAACCGGACTGGCAGACTACTACGGTGTCAGCAAGAGAACGGAAAACCGCGAAGGTACCATCATCTTCGACGGATACAAAACCGATGGAACTAAAAATGATATCGCTATCACAGGTGCAAACGCACAACAGGTATTTTACAGCCGCCTGAACGATATTGACGAATCTTCTGTATATGACAATTCTTTCATCAAACTGCGTGAAGTGGCTGTCAACTACAAAATTCTTCAAAAACGTTCGATAGAACTTTCTGTAAACGCATTTGCCAGAAATATCCTGATCTGGGCTCAATTGCCTGACCTCGATCCGGAAGCCAGTCAGGGTAACAACAACATGGCAGGAGCATTTGAAGATTATTCAATGCCGCAGACAGCTAGTTTCGGCTTTGGTTTCAACATTAAATTTTAATCTGCAAGACAATGAAAAAATATAAATCAATAGGAAAATTGCTGGCAGTTTCTTTCTTGACTGCTGCCATTGCTTCTGCTTGTACGGAAGACGCAATGGATAAAATCAATGAAAACCCTAACAATCCTCTGGATGCGCCTGCTAAATTTTTGATTACAGACTTAGGGGTAAGCACTGCATTCAGCACTGTGGGAGGGGATTTCTCGCTCTATTCTTCTGTTTACATTGAACACGAAACGGGTATATCCAACCAGCTTTACCGGGCGGAAGTACGTAGCGGAGAGCCTACAACGGCTACTACCTACAACAACGCATGGATCAACGTGTATTCAAATATCAAGAACGCTAAAATCGTTATCAAGAAGTGCGAAGAAGATCCCTCGGAAAAAGGAAATGTAGTGACGGAAGCAATTGCTAAAATCTTGCTCGCCTACAACGGAGCTGTGGCAGCCGATGTGTTCGGGAATACACCGTACAGCCAGACTGGTATCCTTAATCCGGACGGCACACCAATGTATATGCAGCCCAAAATAGATACGCAGGAAAGCATTTATCAGGAAGTGATGCAGAATCTGGATGATGCCATCACTCTGCTGGATAACGGTACTGCCAAAGATGCAGGTCTGTCCGGCGCAGTCGGTTCTAAAGACTTGATCTACGGTTCAAACACCAGTACTCAAGCAAGTATGTGGCTCAAGACAGCTTATGCGTTAAAAGCACGCTATACAATGCGTCTGCTCAATAAAAGTGCCAATAAGACAACTGATCTTCAGAACATTCTTACTTATGTGAGCAAATCATTTGCTAATGCAAGTGAAGAATGTAAACTGGCTGTTTATGACGCTGATTCGCAGTTGAATCCGCTTTGGTCATTCAGCTATAGCCGTAACAGTTTGGCAGCCAGTGCCAGTCTGATTGAAAAGTTTGTTGAGCGCAATGACCCCAGAGCACCGCAAGCATTTCTGGAGCCCGATCCCACCGGCTATATTGCTTATGGATACGGAGGTACGCAAGCTACAGACATCGCAGGTATCAAAGCAGCTCCTAACGGAACCCCGCAAGAGTTGCAGAACAATTATGGTATGTCAATGATATCATGGGCAATGTCGGCTCCGACTCTTTTAATCAGTTATCATGAAGTGAAATTCCTCGAAGCAGAAGCATTATGCCGCTTGGGAGGCAGACTGGATGAAGCTAAGAATGCTTTAAAAGCTGCAATCACTGCCGGATTCGAGAATCTGGAAAACTCAATTATAGATGCCGCTGACACTTGGGTAGCTGATGGCGATAGTGATTTGGGTGCAGATGTAGCAGAAACCTATTTCACGGATGAAGTAGAACCGTTATTCGATGCCAACCCTCTGCAAGAGACAATGATACAGAAGTATCTCGCCTTCTTCGGTGCATCCGGCGAATCACTGGAAGCCTATAACGACTACCGTCGTTTGAAAGGTGCAGGAGAAAACTTCATTGTACTGAAGAACCCGCTGAACAACAATAAGTTCCCATTGCGCTTCGGTTATGGAGCAGACGACGTATTGGCAAATCCTGAAGTGAAAGCTGCTTTCGGTGATGGCCAGTATGTATATAGCGAAGCTGTCTGGTGGGCCGGCGGAAACAAATAATGAACTTAAAATCTCTCAAAGGAGAGACTTTACATAGAGTCGTTTCTGTACTCTAACAAATTAACAGAGGCGAACAAAAATAGGCCAACCGTGAGGTTCGCCTATTTTATTTTATCCAATTTCATCAGATGAATGCTCAAATATAATAGAGAAAAAGGAATATTCAACGGCATCTTTTACATACCATTTTTCTACCCAATCATACTCTTTTTCTACGCTATTCCGTATTTAACGTTTAAGCATCTTTTAAATAAATTAAAAAAATTCCCGTACGAATCAATTTCACCACTGCAAATCGGGTAGATATTTGCTTAAAGTAGTGCGGAGAATACTCAAAGTAATAGGTTTCACCAACACTTCAGTTGCTCCTGCGTTCATTGCGTTTTCCTTATCCGAGCTGAAAGCATAAGCTGTCTGCATGATAATAGGAATTTCAGTATTAGACTCACGAATTATCTTCGTTGCCTCCAACCCGTTCATCACCGGCATCTTGATATCCATCAGCATTGCTTTGGTTCTTTCCTGATGCTGTTGAAACAACTCCACCATTTCCTGCCCATTTTTAGCCCACTCGATATCACACTTTTTGCCTATGATAGCCTTGATTAATTTAAAGTTGCTGTCATCGTCTTCAGCTACTAAAATTAAGGGTCTGAATTCATTCATTTGTTCGCTTTCCATATCGCTTATATATTGTTTTTTTATCTGTTTTTTGGGATTAATCTCCCTTTTCAGCCCGCAAGTTATAAAAAAGATTCATATATTTCGCTATCTTTGCGCCTCAATTTAAAAGAATAGTATGATTTCTGTTGACGGACTAGCCGTAGAGTTTGGCGGCACTACTTTATTTAGTGATATTTCTTTCGTAATTAATGAAAAAGACCGCATCGCACTGATGGGTAAAAATGGGGCGGGAAAAAGTACGCTGCTGAAAATTTTGGCAGGCGCACGACAACCGACACGTGGAAAAGTTTCCGCGCCCAAAGATTGCGTAGTAGCCTATCTGCCTCAACATCTGATGACGGAAGACGGAAGAACAGTGTTTGACGAAACGGCACAGGCTTTTTCACATCTGCATGAAATGGAAGCGCAGATTGAAAAACTGAACAAAGAGCTCGAGACACGGACGGACTACGAGAGCGACAGTTACATGGCGCTGATTGAAGAAGTGTCTGCCTTGAGCGAGAAGTTTTATTCGATTGACGCAACTAATTATGAAGAGGATGTGGAAAAGGCATTGCTCGGATTAGGGTTCACCCGGAGCGATTTTCAACGCCAGACGAGTGATTTCAGCGGTGGATGGCGGATGCGCATCGAGCTCGCTAAGTTGCTGTTGCAGAAACCGGACGTACTCTTGCTCGATGAGCCGACGAATCATCTGGATATTGAATCTATTCAATGGTTGGAAGATTTCCTTATTAATAACGGGAAAGCAGTTATCGTAATCAGCCACGACCGCAAATTCGTGGATAATATTACAACACGCACCATCGAAGTGACGATGGGACGTATTTATGATTATAAAGTGAACTATTCCCAATATCTGCAACTGCGTAAGGATCGCCGCGAACAGCAGCAGAAGGCATACGACGAGCAGCAGAAGTTTATTGCTGAAACGAAGGAGTTCATCGAACGATTCAAAGGAACATATTCAAAGACGTTACAGGTACAGAGCCGCGTCAAAATGCTGGAAAAGCTGGAATTGCTCGAAGTCGATGAGGAGGATACTTCTGCATTGCGACTGAAATTCCCGCCTTCACCCCGTTCGGGCAGTTATCCGGTTATCATGGAAGGTGTTGGAAAGGCATACGGAGAGAAAGTGGTGTTCCGCAACGCTAACCTGACGATTGAGCGTGGTGATAAAGTAGCTTTTGTCGGTAAAAACGGTGAAGGTAAATCTACACTCGTGAAATGTATCATGAAGGAAATCGAACATGACGGTACACTGACTCTAGGACATAATGTACAAATCGGATATTTCGCTCAAAATCAGGCTTCGTTGATGGATGAAAACCTGACGGTTTTCCAAACGATTGACGATGTAGCCAAAGGGGATATCCGGAACAAGATTCGTGATTTACTGGGTGCCTTCATGTTTGGTGGTCCCGAGGAATCGATGAAGAAGGTGAAAGTACTTTCGGGTGGGGAGCGTACCCGCCTTGCCATGATTAAATTGCTGTTGGAACCTGTCAACCTCCTGATCCTGGATGAGCCGACGAATCATCTGGACATGAAAACGAAAGATATCCTGAAACAGGCATTGCTGGATTTTGACGGCACACTGATTGTTGTTTCACACGACCGTGACTTCCTCGACGGACTGGTGAGCAAGGTGTATGAGTTCGGTAATCAAAAGGTGACGGAACATCTTTGCGGCATTTACGAGTTCCTCGAAAAGAAAAAAATGGATTCGTTGCAAGAACTGGAAAAGAAATAATAAATAATAAAAAGAGGGTATCGGCTGCAGGCAGAATAAAAGTATTTGTATATTTGCAACATCATTTATAACAGGCAGTTAGAAAAAAATGGATGAAACAAGGCAGTTATACATTATAAGCGGATGTAACGGAGCTGGTAAAACAACAGCTTCCTACACTGTACTGCCTGAAATTTTATTATGTAAAGAGTTCGTTAATGCGGATGAAATCGCCAAAGGTTTATCACCGTTCAATCCGGAAAGTATGGCTATAGAAGCCGGCCGTCTGATGTTGAAACGTATTAATGAACTATTAGCTGCTAAAGTAAGTTTCTCTATTGAAACAACATTGGCAACCCGTTCATACACCCGGCTCATTCAAAGAGCACAAAATGCCGGATATAAAGTCAGCTTGATTTATTTCTGGCTGAATTCTCCGGAACTTGCCGTCAATCGTGTGTTACAACGGGTCAATGAAGGGGGACATAATGTACCGATGGACGTTATCTACCGCCGATATCAGGCAGGCATTAACAATCTGTTTCAGATTTATATGCCGCGTGTAGACTATTGGCTGTTAGCCGATAACAGTATTTCTCCTCGAGTAATTGTAGCCGAAGGTTACCAACATGGCGAGGATCGAATATATGAACTTGAACTTTTTAAATGCATCAAGAATTATGTCAAATAATGAAATGCAAGAATTGAGCGATAAATTACGACGCGGTCTTCAGCTGGCAGAAAAGCGATTGCTGGAAAAAAATGCTCGCAATGGTAAACTCCTTAGTCAGGGAACACCAGATGGAAAAGTAATTTATGTATCAGCAACAGAATTGCTGGAACGTTTGCAAGAAAAAGAAAAGGAATCAATAAAAAAATAAATTCTCTAAAAGAAAGGATGAAAGGGAAGAAACGAATAATAGTAACTCTGCTGTTTTTAATCAACATCATAATGTTGGTGGCAGCCGTTATTCCCCATCACCATCACCCCAACGGAATGATTTGCATGAAGCAGGACTTGCCTGTAGAACAGCAATGTCCCACGCATCATCATCACCCGGGAAACGATTCATGTTGCAGCAGCGAATGTATGACTCGTTTCTACTCTCCCACTCCATCCGTACATACGGATAGCGGACCGGATTATGTATTCATCGCTACCCTGTTCACGGATGTAATCATCGAACATCTATTACGGCCACAAGAGAGACGGATTAAGAACTATTACGTCTACCGAGACTCTCTGCATGGCACGGATATACACCGTGCCACTCCTCTTCGTGCCCCTCCCTACTCTGTTTTTGCGTAAAAGCGTAAATGCAAATCAGTTGCATTTGCGTTACCTTATCTTTGTAGCGTAAAAAAACAGTAAAATTTAGTAGGAAAATATCATTATGAAAAAACTTATTTTCGTAGGAATCCTAGGCTTATTCGTGCTGGGTTCCTGTAATAATAGTACCGTCACACACACACACAATGAACACGATCATGCCACGGAAGGACATAATCACGAGGCAGAGGGTTCCGATCATTCTCATGAAGGCGAATGTAGCGGAGAACACAACCATGAAGCGACCGATGGACATAACGAGTCTGCCGAAGCGCACAGTGATGAAATCATCCTTCCGAAGGCAAAAGCTGAAGCAGCCGGTGTCAAGGTGAGCGTTATCGAACCTGCACCTTTCCAGCAAGTGATTAAAACCAGCGGACAGGTACTGGCTGCCCAAGGCGATGAATCGGTTGCCGTAGCTACAGTGGCCGGCGTTGTATCTTTCCGTGGAAAAGTAACGGAAGGAATGAGCGTCGGCAGCGGCACGCCGCTAGTCACGATTTCTTCAAAGAATATCGCCGACGGTGATCCGGTACAACGTGCCCGCATTGCCTACGAGGTATCTAAGAAGGAGTACGAACGTATGAAAGAGCTTGTTAAAAACAAGATTGTATCTGACAAGGATTTTGCACAGGCAGAGCAAAGTTATGAAAATGCCCGCCTTAGTTACGAAGCCCTTTCCAAGAATCATTCGGCTATCGGCCAAAGTATTACAGCTCCTATTGCAGGATATGTGAAAAGCATTCTTGTGAAAGAAGGCGACTACGTGACCATCGGACAACCGCTGGTGAGCGTGACGCAGAATCGTCGTCTTTTCCTCCGTGCCGAAGTGTCGGAAAAGTATTATCCATACCTCCGTACAATCAGTTCCGCCAATTTCCAGACTCCTTATAATAATCAGGTGTACGAGCTGAAAACATTGAACGGCAAACTTCTCTCTTTTGGAAAAGCTGCCGGAGACAACTCTTTTTATGTGCCTGTCACTTTTGAGTTCGACAATAAAGGGGAAGTGATTCCCGGATCATTCGTAGAGGTGTTCTTGCTTTCTTCAACGATGGAAAACGTACTGTCTCTTCCACGCACGGCACTGACAGAAGAACAAGGTATCTTCTTTATCTACCTGCAACTGGACGAAGAGGGTTATAAAAAACAGGAAGTAACGATAGGAGCCGACAACGGTAAAAGTGTTCAGATCCTGACCGGAGTGAAGGCTGGTGACCGTGTAGTGACCGAAGGTGCTTATCAGGTTAGACTGGCAAGCGCTAGCAATGCCATCCCGGCACATAGTCACGAACATTGATTAAATGAAGAATTAGAAATGAAGAATGAAGAATTTGGCTGCGCAATAATTGGTATATGTTTATTGCACGTGCTGCATAGTCATTCTTAATTCTTCATTTCTAATTCTTCATTCTTAATTCTTAATTCTTAATTCTTAAAGAAATGCTTAATAAAATTATACATTACTCCCTACACAACCGGTTGGTTGTAGTCTGCGCGGCCATCCTCCTGCTAATTGCGGGAACGTATACCGCCATGCATACGGAAGTAGACGTATTCCCCGACCTGAACGCACCTACGGTAGTCATCATGACCGAGGCCAACGGTATGGCTGCAGAAGAAGTTGAACAGCTCGTCACTTTTCCTGTTGAAACTGCCGTAAACGGAGCTACGGGTGTACGCCGTGTCCGCTCTTCTTCTACCAACGGATTTTCCGTTGTCTGGGTAGAATTTGATTGGGGAACCGATATTTATCTCGCTCGCCAGATTGTTAGCGAGAAGTTAGCAGTGGTCAGTGAATCACTGCCGGTCAACGTTGGTAAACCGACACTTGGCCCACAATCTTCCATCTTGGGCGAAATGCTCATCGTCGGTCTGACTGCCGACTCCACTTCGATGCTCGATCTTCGTACGATTGCGGACTGGACTATCCGTCCCCGTCTATTGTCTACCGGAGGAGTGGCACAGGTTGCCGTACTCGGAGGAGATATCAAAGAATATCAGATTCAGCTGGCTCCCGAACGGATGCGTCATTACGGCATTTCGATGGGAGAAGTGATGGCTGTGACACAGGATATGAACCTGAACGCAAATGGAGGTGTGCTCTACGAATTTGGAAATGAATATATTGTACGCGGTGTACTTTCAACTTCTAAAACAGAGCAACTTGGCAAAGCGGTAGTAAAGACAGTGAACAACTTCCCTGTCACGCTGGAAGATATTGCGGACGTAACCATCGGACCGAAAGCCCCGAAACTGGGAACTGCTTCAGAGCGTGGAAAATCTGCCGTACTGATGACTATTACCAAACAGCCGGCTACCAGTACGCTGGAACTGACGGATAAATTGGAAGCATCTTTGAAAGACCTGCAAAAGAACCTGCCACCGGACGTAAAAGTTTCAACGGACATATTCCGTCAAAGCCGCTTTATCGAAAGCTCCATCGGCAATGTGAAGAAATCACTCTTTGAAGGAGGTGTTTTTGTAGTAATCGTACTCTTCCTGTTCCTGGCAAATGTGCGCACTACATTGATTTCATTGGTAACACTGCCTCTTTCTCTGCTTGTTTCGATTCTGACGCTGCATTACATGGGACTGACAATCAACACCATGAGTCTCGGAGGTATGGCGATAGCCATCGGATCATTGGTAGACGACGCCATCGTCGATGTGGAAAACGTGTATAAACGACTGCGGGAGAACCGTCAGAAAGCAGAAACGGAAAGGTTAAGTACACTCGAGGTGGTATTCAATGCTTCGAAAGAGGTGCGGATGCCTATACTTAATTCTACGCTGATTATCGTTGTCAGCTTTGTTCCGTTGTTCTTCCTTAGCGGAATGGAAGGCAGAATGTTGGTTCCGCTGGGCGTTGCCTTTATCGTAGCATTGTTCGCGTCGACAGTAGTTGCTCTGACGCTGACTCCGGTGCTCTGTTCTTATCTATTAGGAAGCAATAAGACAAACAAGGAACTGAAAGAAGCTCCCCTTGCCCGTTGGATGAAAGGGGGTTATGAAAAGGCACTGACTTGGGTGCTGGCACACAAACGAGTGACACTTGGAAGTACAATCGCACTCTTTGTGGTTGCGCTCGGAGTGTTCTTTACACTCGGACGCAGTTTCCTTCCTTCCTTTAATGAAGGATCGTTCACCATCAATATTAGTTCTCTACCGGGTATTTCACTGGAAGAAAGCAATAAAATGGGACATCGGGCAGAAGAGTTATTGATGACGATTCCCGAAATACAAACCGTAGCCCGGAAAACGGGACGCGCCGAACTGGACGAGCACGCGTTAGGGGTAAACGTTTCTGAAATAGAAGCTCCGTTTGAACTGAAAGATCGTTCGCGCAGTGAACTGGTAGCTGATGTACGTGAAAAGTTGGGTACTATCACCGGGGCAAATATAGAAATCGGACAACCAATCAGCCACCGTATCGACGCTATGTTATCGGGTACGAAAGCGAATATCGCTATCAAGCTGTTCGGAGACGATCTGAATAAAATGTTCTCACTCGGTAATCAAATTAAAGGAGCTATCAGTGATATTCCCGGTGTTGCCGACCTGAACGTGGAGCAACAGATTGAGCGTCCGCAGCTGAAAATACAGCCTAAACGGGAAATGCTGGCTAAGTTCGGTATTACTCTGCCGGAGTTCTCGGAATATGTGAACGTAGCTTTGGCTGGAAAAGTAATCTCGCAGGTTTATGAGCAAGGCAAGAGTTTCGATCTGATCGTGAAAGTGAAGGATGATGCCCGGGATGAAATAGAAAAAATCCGGAACTTGATGGTAGATACGAATGACGGCCGCAAAGTTCCTTTGAGCTATGTAGCAGAAGTGGTATCAGCCATGGGACCGAATACGATCAACCGCGAGAATGTAAAACGTAAAATTGTGATTTCTGCCAATGTGGCCGACCGCGATTTGCGTAGTGTTGTCAATGATATTCAGAAGCGCATCGACACATCGGTGCAACTACCCGAAGGCTATCACATCGAGTATGGCGGACAGTTTGAAAGTGAGCAGGCTGCCAGCCGGACACTGGCGTTGACTTCATTTATCAGCATTGTAGTAATCTTCTTGTTATTGTATAATGAGTTCCGCAGCGTGAAAGAGTCGGGCGTCATCTTGCTGAATCTTCCGCTGGCACTGATCGGTGGTGTATTTGCTTTGGTGATTACAACAGGAGAAGTCAGTATTCCGGCTATCATCGGTTTCATTTCCTTGTTCGGTATTGCAACGCGTAACGGTATGTTGCTCATCAGCCACTACAATCATTTGCAAAAGGAAGAAGGTTTGAATGTATACGATAGTGTGATCCGAGGTTCTCTCGACCGGCTGAATCCGATTTTGATGACGGCATTGTCTTCTGCACTGGCACTGATTCCATTGGCACTCGGCGGCGACTTGCCCGGTAACGAAATTCAAAGTCCAATGGCAAAAGTGATTTTAGGAGGGTTATTAACGTCTACTTTTTTGAACGGTTTTATCGTTCCGATTGTTTATCTGATGATGCATCGGAAAAAGGCCCAGGAAAGCCTGTAGCAGGTGATGTTTTTCCTCGGTGAGGAAACCATCGTTCCCCGGTGAGGAACCAAGTGTTTCTCGGTGAGAAACGGGTCGTTCCTCGGTGCCAAACAAATAGATGTCTTATCATAAAGTATCTATCAACAATAGCTTGTAATAAATAAAGAAATTAGAAATGAAACAAATCATGACCATAAGCGCTGCACTTCTTTTCTTAACCATAGGCAAAGTGCAAGCCCAAAACGGAATTGAACAGGTATTGAAGAATATCGAAACGAACAATAAGGAGTTGCAGGCAAACGAGCAACTGATTACTTCGCAGAAGCTGGAAGCTAAAACGGATAATAACTTGCCTGATCCTACTCTTTCTTACGCACATCTATGGGGAGCGAAAGATAAAAGCGAAACAATCGGCGAACTGGTTGTTTCACAAAGCTTTGATTTCCCTAGTTTATATGCTACACGCAACAAGTTGAATCGTCTCAAAGCCGGAGCTTTTGACAGTCAGTCGGATGTTTTCCGTCAAGAGAAGCTGTTACAGGCGAAAGAACTTTGCCTGGATATTATCATGCTTCGTCAGCAAAAGCATATTCTGGAAGAACGCCTCCGCAATGCGGAAGAACTTGCAAAGATGTATGCCAAGCGTCTTCAAACAGGAGATGCAAATGCTCTCGAAACCAACAAAATCAATCTGGAACTGTTGAATGTCAGAACAGAAGCGTCTCTGAACGAAACAGCACTCCGCAACAAACAGCAGGAGCTGAATACGCTGAATGGTAATATTCCGGTAGTTTTCGAGGAAAACCAATATCCGGCTATACCTTTCCCTACTGATTATCAAATATTGAAGTCGGAAGTCATGGCAACGGACCGTACTCTTATGGCACTCGGCAACGAAAGTCTTGTTGCCCGTAAACAGATTGCTGTCAATAAATCACAATGGCTACCCAAACTGGAACTCGGCTACCGCCGGAACACAGAAACAGGCGTACCTTTCAACGGTGTAGTGGTAGGTTTCTCTTTCCCACTTTTCGAAAACCGGAATAAGGTAAAAATCGCTAAAGCACAGGCTCTTAACATTGACTTGCAAAAGGATAATGCTACCCTGCAAGTGGAGTCCGAATTGGCACAGCTTTACCGGGAAGCGAAAACACTGCATGCTTCGATGGAAGAATACAGCAAGACTTTCCAGTCGCAACAAGATCTGTCACTGCTGAAACAGGCTCTGACAGGTGGACAGATTAGTATGATTGAATATTTCGTTGAAGTTTCTGTCATCTATCAAAGCCATCAAAATTATCTGCAACTGGAAAATCAGTACCAGAAAGCAATGGCACGGATTTACAAGAGTAAACTATAAATAGTACATAAAATCCTTTAGACATGGATTACGCCGAACATACTAATTTCTATTTTAAGTGATGTAAGTATGTTTATATAATAATTTCAGGCACGGGTTACACAGATTTCACGGCTTTTAGAAATATGATTGTCATAAAGTAACAGCGTAATCCGTGAAATCTGTGTAATCCGTGCCTGAATATATCTCCCCTCTCCCTCTCATTTTCTTCAAGTTCCAACTAAATATTTCAAAATAATATGTTACATTTGCAACGAACATAAAATACAGATTATGAGACCTAAACAATTCTATCTATTCATGTTATGTTGCATCCTTACACTATTCAGTGGATGTAAAGAGGATGAAGAAAATCCACTTCGTTTTTACAACAGTGAATATGAAGTGCCCATGGGTGGCAGACGTTACCTTGGACTGGAAAGCGGAAATGGTGATTACTCACTTGAAGTTAAAGACACACGCATCGCAAGCGCAGGAACCGAAACCGGCTGGACCGGAGTACCTGCCGGACGTATGATTTATGTTACCGGTATTCTCACCGGGCAAACTTATCTGACAGTAACGGACAACGCCACACAAGAAACCTGCACCCTGCCAATCAAGGTTGTCGACAATTACGAGGATATAAAGTTGCTCCGCAGCTACTTGTCTAACTTACCCAACGGAGACGCAAATCTTCTGCCCGGCATTTCCGACATTTTTCTAATTAACAATCACGCACGGGATGCTTATTTTTTCAAACAGGGAGAACAAACAGCTTTTTCATCCGGACTAACCTTAATAACTCGAGGAAGTTACAAACTGGAAAAAGAAGAAGGAAATAATGAGAAAGCTATACTGACTCTCACCTTTTCGGAAGATGTGGCAACACCTATTTCCAATCATAAATTCATCTTGTGGGGAAATGCATACGTATTTCACCGCTTGGATAAAAGCTTGAATCTGAATTGGAATACTCCACCCATCGGAAAAACGCGGACATCACCTGCACCACCTCCTTCCTACACGCTGGAAGAAATCGCTGGAGGTGAACCAGGCACAGGCAAACAAATTAGTTTTACCCTTTCCGAACAGGAAATACCTGCCGGAATACTGCCTTAATCAGCAGGGTCTTCTTTAATCAACTGTACTTTCCGATAATATGCGTATATTTTCCGGCAAGTATCCGCTACGAATACGCCAGTCTTGCGGATAAAGATTATTGGCACGATTACCGATGTTCTTCACAAATCCGAGAGGAATATGCCGGTACGTAAGCAAAACATATCCACGAGGGGCTGTTACCGGCAAGGTAATGGCCTCTTTTCGTAAATAAGTGATAGCCTGTTTATAACTTATTTCTTCCGTAGCGAAAGCTTCCCGGCATAAAAGTGAACTACACATCGCCAATGCATGGTCAGGTATCAAATCCTTTCCTTTCACTTCTCCTATCTCCACTCCTGCCGATACGATTTTCAGGCATTGTTTCATTGCCATTAATTCATCAGCATAATGCTTTGAAAAAGCCCGAATACTTGTTCCTTCTGCCGACAATATATACTTGTCCGAATTTTCATCATTCAGCCAGCTTTTTGCAATATTCAGCTGTTCTTTCGAAACAGGAGAAGATGCTGCTCCTCCTTTCTTATCTTTCTTTTTAGAAGTCTTCTCCTTGGCGAAAGAAGATACCGGAATCTCGTCTCCTGTCTCCGGCTTCCGAAAAGCTACCAGGAAAAAGCCTTCGCCTTTCGTCTTATGAGGGAAAAAATGATAGACAGGAATAGAAGATTTAGAACCATCACAATTATCCGGTAAAAGATCTCCTGTTATATTCCAGTTTTCCTGTACTTGCACAGTTAACGGTTCGGCTCCATACTCTTGTTGAATCCAACGTGCATTCTCTTCGTCCTCTTTTGTATTAAATGTACACGTACTATATATAAGAACTCCCCCAGGCTTCAACGTGTCCCAAATATCTCCAATAATCCGCCGCTGCCGCTGCCAACAGATTTCTACATTCTCGGAACTCCACTCTTCTACAGCAACAGGGTCTTTACGGAACATACCTTCACCGGAGCAAGGGACATCTGTAAGAATCACGTCAAAGAAAGACGGCAAAGCCGCAAAATCTGCCGGATCATTATTGGTTACTACCACATCCGGATGTCCCCACTTCGTTAAATTCTCCGCAAGAATCTGCGAACGATTCCGGATGACTTCATTAGCCACCAGTAAACTCCCTTCAGGAAGCACACTACGGGCATGAGTAGACTTTCCACCGGGAGCTGCACAAAGATCCAGCATCTTTACCGGTCCGGTGACATACTGCCGGAGCACCTGCTCCACAAACATAGAAGAAGCCTCCTGAACATAATAACAACCTGCATGAAACAATGGATCAAACGTGAAAGTGAGACGCTCATCCAAGTAAAATCCTTCGGAAGACCAAGGGACTTGATTAAATTCAAAATTGAAAGCTGAAAGTTGAAAATCAGTAATACAGCCTGCTTGCGGTACAATTCTGCATTTTCCATTTTCAATTTTTAATTTCCCATCATTCAACCGGATGCTGACAGGTGGTTCTTGTTGGATAGCAACAGCTAATTTGTCGTATTCTTCATCGCCCAACAGGGCACGGGTATAATCTATGAAAGAAGCGGGTAATTCCATTTTTCGTTATTAATTTCCGCAAATATCAAAAATATTTCGTCTCTTTGCAACTTTCTATGATATTAACTACGTCTAACAAACAAAGAAATAAATAAAAAAACTATTGATATGAAAAATTTTCTATTAGCATTGATGGTTGTACTGACCACTTGCACACTGGCTATTGCCCAAAACCAAACTACTGTTGTCCGCGATTCCGTCGGAAAAGTAAAGGTAACTGTGACCAAAGACAATAAAGCAAAAACAAACAATACTGCTGTCACAGTCATCGGTGTAGATACAGCGGACACTGATTCCACAGAAGTAGATGCAAACTCAAGTAATGTCAGTACTGGTCATGGTAAGGCCAGTTTTACATTCGAATCGGATGACGACGATTTCCCATTCCACGGCTTTGGTATCAACGGAGGAATTCTCGTAGCAATCATATCAATCATTGCCGTTTTCGGATTTCCGGTATTCATTCTGTTTGTAATCTTCTTCTTCCGTTATAAAAATCGGAAAGCACGCTATCGTCTTGCCGAACAGGCACTCGCTGCAGGTCAGCCATTGCCAGCAGAATTTATTCGTGAAAACAAAACGGTTGACTCACGTTCACAAGGCATCAAAAACACCTTTACAGGTATCGGTCTTTTCATCTTCCTTTGGGCAATCACCGGTGAATTCGGAATTGGAGCGATCGGTTTACTCGTTACATTTATGGGTATCGGACAATGGATCATCGGTAGTAAACAACAGGCTCAAGGTACAGATGCTCCCCGGACGTATACTACCCATAAAGATGAAAAAAAGAATCAGGATAACGTCAAAAACGATAGCTTCGAAATCATCCCTTCCGAATCCGGAGAGAAAGATAATGGAGTAAACGAAGCAAAGAACGACGAGAATAAATGAGCCAACTCAATGATATATCGTTAGTCGCGCAGGTCGTGGTGTTCAAGAACACCAGGGCCTTCGACCAGTTGGTGGAGAAGTATCAGTCGCCCATCCGGCGATTCTTCCTGAACCTGACTTGCGGCGACAGCGAATTGAGTGATGACCTTGCACAAGATACATTTATCAAAGCATATACAAACATTGCCTCTTTCCGAAACTTGTCAAGTTTCTCTACGTGGCTGTACCGTATTGCTTATAATGTTTTTTATGATTATATTCGCAGCCGGAAAGAGACAGCCGACTTGGATACAAAAGAAATAGACGCCATCAACAGTACCGAACAAGAGAATGTAGGACAGAAAATGGATGTTTATCAGTCACTCAAAATGCTTAAGGAAGTGGAAAGAACCTGCATTATGTTGTTCTATATGGAGGACATTAGTATCGACAAAATAGCAGGTATTGTAGGAGTACCGTCAGGAACGGTGAAAAGCCACCTGTCACGTGGAAAAGAAAAATTAGCAACGTATTTAAAACAAAACGGTTATGACAGAAATAGACAATGATAAGCTCTTGCGCGATTTCTTCGCAGAAAACAAGCAGGAAATAGCAGACAACGGATTCAGTCGCCGTGTCATGCACCATTTACCCGGTCGTAGCAACCATCTGGCTCGTATCTGGAGTGCCTTCGTAATGACTGTGGCT
>ERZ779840.1449-NODE-1449-length-22706-cov-35.368505_pt1 | contig 22706 bp, 7 predicted proteins | sample MGYA00511561_ERZ779840 | MGnify/ENA primary metagenome ERZ779840 (study PRJEB29588, sample SAMEA2162036) | human gut metagenome | biome: human gut; feature: human-associated habitat; material: faeces | place: Denmark | collected 2008/2010 ...
AGATAAGTGTCGAACACGTTGGTGAAGCCGACACCATACATGGTGGCACGGGTGATAATACGGTTACGGTTGGTGGAGTCAGCCCGTAGCTTCCGGTCGATGCTGCATTGTGCTTCTTGTGCTTTCAGTCCGACACTTCCCAAGAGCAGTCCGCATAGGATTATTATCTTGTATATGTACATATTAAATTATCAATTACAAATTAGTAATCGTTAGCCACTAATACTTCATTTCCGTCCTTCATCAAAAGAGTTTCATCTGTCCTGTCATCTCGTCCAGTATGTCCCCTTCGCTTTTACCGTGGTCGGGGTCCAGAATTTCCGGTTCTTCATCCGTTTCCTGCTCTTCGGTTTTCTGCGAGGGTTCCGGTTGACGGGTAGGCTCCAGCTCGTTGATGGTTTCTATAGTATAGGTGGTCAGGCGCTTACCTTTTGCTTTGAAGCCTTTCACGGCGATGAATTCGTCGGCTTCCACCACCATCGGCTCTCGGAAATTGTCGTGGCCGCCAAACACCACCTCTAAACGCGGGTAGCACTCGTCTGTCAGCAGAATGAGGCTGCTGTTCTTGTTTTCTCCCAAGTAGTTTTGCTTGCGGGCGGTTGCCTCGAAGCAGAAACGCTTGATGTAAGGATAGTTCTGCTGGTCGGCATCGTAGAGTACGGCGGTCCATACTTTGTTCGGATCGTATTTCTCCAATACGCGTATGCCATCGTCATAGTGATTGTTCAAGTCGAAGTTGGTGGCATAGAACTCTCCGCTGTTCTGTACGACAAGGATGGTGTCTTCGCTCTGGAATTCTCCGAGATATTCTCCGCGCCCGTCGTAGTTGAGACGTAGCACATCACGGTCGAACCAGACTTTCCGTCCACCCAGCGTGGAGCCTCCACGTTGTTTCAAGGCTATCTTGTGTACGGGGAGTTTCGTGAGTATATTTCCCATGGCCTGCCGTCCCTTGATATTGATGTTGCTGAAATCCTCCTCGAAGATAATACGGCGTACACGGGGATTGGGTTTCAGGGTTACCTTGATGATTTCAGCTTCTCCATTGGGATTGGCGGTGAAGTAGGTGATACGGGAGTCGGGAGTACCTTGCGTCACATCGTATTCGCGGTCACGCACCACGGAAGTGACGGCAAAACGCTTGATATAGCTTGTCCCCTCCTTGCCGTCACGGTAGCAGACATTGTAGATGGTACGTTTGTCGTTCTTCTTAAAAATGTTGGCATAAAGTATATTCTTGCCCACGAACTTCTTGTCGGCCACCGGTGTGATGATATATTTTCCATCGCGGAAGAAGATAATCACGTCATCTATGGGCGAGCAGTTGCCTATGAATTCGTCTTTCTTCAATCCAGTTCCGATGAAACCCTCTTCGCGGTTGATGTACAGCTTTTCGTTGGCTTCGATGACTTTGGTTGCTTCGATGGTGTCGAAGTTACGCAGTTCCGTGCGGCGGGGGAAGGCTTTGCCGTACTTGTCCTTCAACATACGGAACCAGTCGACGGTATATTCCACGATGTTTGCCAGATGGCAGTCTATCTCCTCTATGTCCTTTCGCATGCGTGCTATCAGTTCCTCTGCCTTGTCGGAGTTGAATTTGAGGATACGTGCCATCTTTATCTCCATCAGCCGGAGGATGTCTTCCTTGGTCACTTCGCGGATAAAAGTCGGGTAGTAGGGAGTCAGGCGCTCATCGATATGTTCGCAGGCGGCATCCATGTTTTTGGCTTGTTCAAACTCCTTATCCTTGTAAATACGTTCTTCAATGAATATCTTTTCGAGTGAAGCGAAATGCAGGCTTTCCAGTATCTCTCCCTTACGGATTTCCAGTTCCTGGCGTAGCAGTGCCAATGTGTTGTCGACTGATTTGCGCAATACATCACTCACGGTGAGGAAGTGGGGCTTTTGGTCGTCGATGACACAGCAGTTGGGAGAGATGCTCACTTCACAGTCGGTGAAGGCATAGAGGGCATCGATGGTCTTGTCGGATGATACACCCGGGGCTAGATGCACTAATATTTCCACACTGCCGGATGTTAGGTCCTCTACCTTACGTATCTTGATTTTTCCTTTTTCGCTGGCCTTTACGATGGAGTCGCATACACTGGCCACCGTTTTCCCGTAAGGAATTTCCTTAATGGCAAGTGTCTTGTTGTCTATCTTTTCTATTTTGGAGCGCACGCGTATCGCACCGCCACGTTCACCGTCGTTGTATTTGGATACATCGATACTGCCTCCCGTCTGGAAGTCGGGGTACAGCTTGAATTCTTCGTTGTGCAGATAGCTGATGGAAGCATCGCACAGCTCATTGAAGTTATGTGGTAATATTTTGGATGACAGGCCTACGGCAATACCTTCCACACCTTGTGCAAGCAGCAGTGGGAATTTTACCGGTAGTGTAACCGGTTCTTTGTTTCGCCCGTCATAAGAGAGTTTCCATTCGGTGGTCTTGGGGTTGAATACCACGTCCAGTGCGAACTTGGAGAGACGTGCTTCGATATAACGGGGGGCAGCGGCGCTGTCACCCGTCAGAATGTTACCCCAGTTTCCCTGGCAATCCACGAGCAAGTCCTTTTGTCCCAGTTGTACCAGAGCATCGCCGATAGAAGCATCACCGTGCGGATGGAACTGCATGGTATGTCCTACGATGTTCGCCACCTTGTTGTAGCGCCCGTCTTCCATGCGGCGCATGGAGTGGAGGATACGCCGCTGTACGGGTTTCAGACCATCCATGATATGGGGTACGGCACGTTCCAATATAACGTATGAGGCGTAGTCCAGAAACCAATTCTGGTACATGCCGCTCAGTTGGTGCTTTATATTGGCATCCTTTGCGTCCGCAGGTTTGTAATCCGAGTGTTCTTCGCTCCCGGCCGGGAGTTCCTTGTCCAAATCATCTTTCGGTGCTTCAAAATCTTCGCTCATATTTGTTCGGGAATTGTCTATTCTATGATATTACTGATTTTTCAGTCGCAGGCAAAAATACAATTTTTGTTCGATAAATGAGAATTTGCGCGGAACTATTGTGCCAAATCCTTCCCATTTTTTAAAACTTCTGCCCGTTAATGGAACCAATCTGTCTCTTTCCCGTTAGCGGAATTATATTGAGGACGTGCTTCCGCCTCTTTGCGGACAGCGATGTTGCTTTTGTCTTTCTTGCCGACAAGTTGGCAAGGTTTTGCCACCACATTGGCAAAGCTTTGCCAAAGGCATGGCAAAACTTTGCCAAAGGCATGGCAAAACTTTGCCAATATGGTGGCAAAACGCTGGCAAAGTAACTTGCTGGCTTGTTGTGTGTTGGCTCGAATTGTGCAGCGATATCATCACAAGGGTGAAGAGATACTGGGCAGATTCTGCCGACGGATTCATTATTTTGTGAATTTCCATTCGTCAAATAAGAACTTTCCGTTCCCGAATACGAAGTAAATGTCGTGTTTGCCTTTTATCCGTTTGTCCAACGGCTTTGTCAATGTTTGCCACGTATCGGTATCAAAGGTCAAGGTGGATAGGAGCGGACCGTCTGGACTGTCCATGTGTATTTCGATGGAGCCTTTCCCTTTTATCTTCATCTGTATGGCTTGAGGTGATTGCGGGAATTCCGCACCGCGGACACAGATGGCCTGTCCGCTCTTGTTTCCTACGGCAGACATGTTGCCTGTCTGTCCGGTAGGTTCAAAGGCAACGCCGCGTGTGGCGGCTGTGGTCTCGGCCTGTTGCTGCGCAAACGGGTCGAGAGGCTTGATTTGTGAAACGCCCTTGGCTGTGGCTGTGCCCATGTGGATAGTGAGGTCCTTTTCGTCCACCTCTATTTCTTCCACGCAGATACTGCGGACACCCACTTTGAGGTCGCGGCTGTCCTGCAAGCCCAGTGAGTGGTAGAAGAGATAGTACTTCCCTTGAAATTTTACCAGATGTGTATGGTTGTTGCTGTCGGACATGCCATAGTCGCCGGGATTTTTGAAGTAGTTGTCCCGATAGGTCCAGCTGTCTGTCTCAAGTGGCGTGCGACTCGTCATGTAGCTCATGCAGCACCGGCTCGGCTTGTCTATATCCTTGTGGGGCCATGCATCCCGGTTCTTCCAGTTGGTGTTGTAGGTGTAAATCCAAGTGCCGTTCAGATAGTTCAGTTCGTTTGCTTCAAAGTGGTATGGCGCTTTTATTTCAACTATTTCGCTGTCCAGCGTCTTCATGTCATTTGCCAGCCGCACGATGCGTGCGTCTCCGGGAATGTAGTCGTCGCTGTCGCCCCCGCCAAAGGAGAGCCAGCCGATGCCCTTGTCGTCGATGACTACTCCCGGATCGAAGGGAGCTTTACACTTGCCGAGTCCTGGAGTATTACCGTCTACCACACATTTGCCCAATGGGTCTGTCCAGGGCCCCACGGGGGAAGTGGCAGTCAGCATACCTACACCGGAACCGCTGTTGGAGTAGTACAGATAGAAGTGGGTTTTGCCGTCGGCCTCCTTGCGCGAAGCGATGGAAGGTGCCCACGAAGCCATTCCCCAGGGAGCCAGAGCCTTTACATTGATTACTCCGTGATAAGTCCAGTTCACCATGTCGTCAGAAGAGACCATCGTCAGCGAATGGATGTGCTGATAGGTGTTTTTCCCGTTACGGCCCACTACATCATATTGCTGGTGGTCGTTAGTGCCGTACACATAAATGCGGCCGTCGTGCACCACTGCTGTGGGGTCGGCCATGTATTGGAAGTCGAGAAGGGGATTGGCATTGCCGGTAGAGAACTTGGGCGAGAATTCAAAAGATTCTTCCAAAGCGCTGTCTGTAGAAACCGGAATGTTTTCAGAAGAGGCAATGCTGTCTGCCCGGAAGGGGGCTAAGGGGATGCCTTCCGTTGAAAAAAGGTTGCCTTGAGCAGCGTCACTGAAGCAGTAGCGAATGGAAACCGGGCTTTCGATTCCTTTTACCGGGACAATCAGCTTTCCCCCGTCTATCCTGGCCCGGGCCTCTTGCCATTCCTGGCCGGCTGCGGCCATCATCAGCCCCTCTATCCTTTTCCCGTGTACGGCCAGTCCGTTCTTTATGTCTTTGAAAGAGATTGTCACATGGTTGCCTTTGCGGCAGGCGCTTTCAAAGACCGGGCTTTTATAGGGGCCTGCATATATATGGTATGTATCGTCCAGTGCAAGATTGGCGAGACGTTTGCCTACGCTTCTTTTGTCACGTGGATGGATGTCCTGCACATTGTCCACCAAATCTGACACGGTAATCATCTTGACCTTGTCCAGCATTTCGGGCAACATGGCCTGCTGCTCGCGTAGCAGTGCCGGTCCGTTGTCTTTGGAGTGGTATTGGAAGGGGGCTATCTGGACCAGATAGAATGGGAATTCCTTGTTAAATCCGGTACGCCACGAGCCTATCAGCCGCTGCATCACCCGGGCGTAGGAGCTGGCACGGCCTTGGTTGGCTTCTCCCTGATACCAGATGCATCCGGCAATGCCGTAGGGCATCACGGGATAAATCATGCTGTTGTACAACGTGCCTGTTTCAGCCGGAAACCAAGGATTGGATTCATACGGATAGTCGCACAAGACCGGGTCGCTCATTACGCATTCGCGGGGCGTCCATGTCTCGGCGGTGGTTCCGCCCCATGCGGCTACGATGATTCCTACCGGCACGTCCAGCTCTTCCTGGATGTTGCGGCCGAAGAAGTAGGCCAGGGCACTCGTGCTGCGCATCGTTTCGGGCGTGCACTGTGTCCATTGCGAGAAACAGTTTTCTTGAGGGAACGGGGCGGCTATTCTGGCCACGTGAAAAATTCGGAGATTGGGACAATGGGCATTTGCCGTTTCCTCGTCTCCGTTCTTTATGCCGTGGTTGGCGCTCCATTCCATATTGGATTGTCCGCTGCACAGCCAAACTTCGCCTAGCATGACATCGGTCAAGGTTACTTCTGACGAGCCGCTGAAACGAATCTCATAAGGTCCGCCGGCTTCGCCGGAAGGTACACGGGCTGACCATTTCCCCGTATTATTGACTTGGGTTTTGATTATTTCTCCTTTCATCCATTCGGGGGCGATGGAAATTGTTTCTCCCGGAATACCCCATCCCCAGAAAGTAAGTTCTGAGTTACGTTGTAGCACCATATGGTTGGAAAATATGGCAGGGAGTTGTATCGCTGCTTGCAATTTCAGGATGCCGAGCAGCATAAATAAACTTAAAAGGGTAAGATAATGATGGTATTTTTTCATACGAGTATTTATTTCCATAATGCAAATTAATAGCTGTTTTTAGAAACCATTACATTTTAACCGTTACTTTTTTCCCATTATAAGCCACTGCCTTTTTTGCGCCATCAGCAGTTACTATGTTGAATTTCCGTTCTTTCAACATACCGGAAAACTCTCCTTTCCGATTTTCAATAGTGAGCATGCGAGTACGGTCATTCCATTTCATCGTAATGGTGCTGTACATTCCTTTTTCATAATTGTAGTTGTCATTCTCGTCTTCGTAAAGTGTGAATTCGCCGTTACAACCGGGATACACTTTTATCTCCAAGTTGTCCCATGATTTTTCGGTGCTATACTGCACTTCGGGACCTATTGGCAGGATGGAACCTGCTTTCACATAAAGTGGTAAAATGTCAATAGGGGTATCTTTCACGATATATTGTCCGCCGGAGTGTTTCTGATTGGTCCAAAAATCATACCATTCCGTATTTTTAGGCAGATATATTCGTATAGACTTAACGGTACTGAAATCTTCTACACGGATGGTGTCCGAAACTGTTTGGGTATACATGGGTTGGGTTACAGGGCATACCAATAGGGATTTGCCAAACATATACTGATTGTGGATGTTCCACACGTTGCGATCGTGGGCAAAATCCATTGCCAAGGCACGCATGAAGCTGGACTGATTGGCAGTTACCTCCCAGGCAGTTGTGTAGATGTATGGTAACAAACTGTAGCGTAACCGAATGTATTTCTCAATCGCATCGTATATTGGCTCGCCTTTTTTGCCGAATTGATAGATTTCTCTGGGAGCACCTTCCCCATGTGACCGCATCATGGGACAGAATGTACCGAACTGTATCCAACGGGCATAAAGCTCGCGATAATCCGGGTCATCCAGCATCAAGGGATATTGCCATAGGAAGAATCCGCCGATATCGCTGTTCCAATGGGGAATGCCACATAGTGAGAAGTTTAATCCCGCAGGTATTTGCTTCTCCAAAACTTCCCATGATGCTGTGATATCTCCTGTCCATGTATTGGCACCATAACGTTGCTGGCCGGCAAAGGCTGAGCGGGTAAGGATAAATACGCGTTTATCTGAAGTTACGGCACGCTGGTGGTCGTACACTCCACCTACACTCATTAAAGGGTAGGCATTGCGTACTTTACGGAATGACCCCAAATAGGTGGGCGTGTCAAAATCTTCAGGAATGGGGTGAAAATGGTCGGGTTCGGTAGAGTCCATCCACCAGCCGTCTATACCCACAGAACGTAGGTTCTCGTTCAGGTACTTCCAATAGATGTCGCGTGCTTGCGGATGGTAGGCATCGTACACGCGGGCACCGGATGGATAGTCCATATTGGGAGGCCACTTCTCGGAACCGGATTCGGGCCATGTGCGGAAGTTGAAGAGCATGTTCCCTTTGTCTAACTCGCGATAGGGTTTGGTATGTGGTCCGAAAGCTGACCAAATGGAGATAATAATGTGGGCGTTCATTCCGTGTATGTCTTCCATCATTTTTTGGGGGTCGGAGAATTCTTCGTTCAAAAAATCCATTGCGTTCCACAGGTAGTTGCTTCCCCAGTATCTCCAATCCTGGATAATTCCATCGAGGGGCACACCCAGTTCGCGGTATTTTTGCACTACGCCAACAATCTCTTTTTGGCTTTTGTAGCGTTCACGGCTTTGCCAGAATCCATATGTCCATAATGGAAACATGGGCACTTGTCCTGTGAGGTAGCGCATCTGGGCAACTACTCCATCGGCATTTTCGCCGTACATGAAATAGTAGTCAATGCAGTCGCCGACTTCAGAAAGGAAGGATGTCTCTTCTTGATTGTCTTTGAAGATGGTTGGCGAATAGTTGTCCCAAAAGAGACCGTAGCCTTTGACGGACTGGAAGAAGGGAATCACATCTTCAAGATTGTCTTGGATAAGGCGTTTGGTCTGGTTACGTTGCGACATTTTGCCGTTTTGCAATTGTCCCAATCCATAAATAGCTTCGTCTTTCTCTAAGGTGAACGATTGATAAACGCTGAAGGTTTTTGTGCCGGCATCGTTGAAATCATCAAAACGTGCACCTTTATTTTGTTCTTGCAACAGCGATTTTCCATCGGAAGAGGCAAAAGTTATTTGTCCGGTCTCTTCGTTGAGATGGACTGTAAGCTGATGGCTTTTGATAGTCAATATGCCCCCTTTCGAAGAGACGGATAGTTTTACTTTTTCCGGTTGCCCGATGACCGACAAGCTTTCTTTGGTATACTTCCAGCCGTCAGGCGATTTTAAGATTCTCACTGTGACAGGAGAGAAGAAGCTAATATCTATATTTATACCTTGCACAGTGCTTTTTATGCCTTGTGAGGTGCGTTGGTAGGTTTGTGCTCTGCCTTGTTCTGCTATGAAAAATGTCAGCATCAGCAGGACAAATAATCTTAAAAAAAATCCCTTTTTCATACAATATCAGCAGTTTAACGGTTAGTGATTTTCAGTACCAAAGAAATAGGATTGGGTGTCTTGTCTTTGGGAAGGTCAATAAGCAAGCCTTTGGAAGTTCTTCTGAACTTTGCCTTTCCGCCTCCTAATAATTCTACCTTTTCGATTTCTCCTTTGCAGTAGGGACTGCCGGTAGCCAGTGATTTTATCTGTATTTTTCCGTCTGAGGGCCATTTCATGATATGGGCATACAAGTATTTCCCTTTTTTCACAAACCGGATGTCGGCAGAAGTGTAGGGTGCGTTCTTGCCTTCGTTGAATCCTGCTCCGTCCAAAGGTATTGCTGTTTCTGTGGAGGGACCTTCACCATAAATACACCAGGGACGTGTGTCGAATATTCCTTCTCCGTTCACCTCCATCCAGGCGGCTATGTCTTCCAGAATTTTTTCTTCCTTGTCGTCGATGGTGCCGTTTCCTTTCATTGGTACGCTTAGTAATAGGTTGCCATTTTTACTGACGATGTCAATGAGCATGTGGATGACGGTCCCGGCTGATTTATACCAGTTGTCTTCGTAAGCAGAGCGGTTATAGTGCCAAGTACCGAGGCAACTACAGGTTTGCCACGCCTTGTCCTGGCATTCCGATGGAACCCCTTTTTCTACATCCCATACGATGGCCTCTTTATGTTTAGCTTCCAGCTTCTTTCCGAAGACTACAGCATTGAGATTGCCCTTGTGAAGCTTCATGTTCTGGTTATAGTAGTGCGACACGACTTTCAGCCCCGTATCGTTGATGGGCCAGAAGGGGAGTACGCTGTCATCGAAATAGACCAGGTCGGGATGATATTTGTTTATCATGTCCACTGTGCGGTCGAAGAAGTTGTCGTAGTAACTCTGCGGGGGGACAGAGGTTCCTTCGGGCCAGTCCCATGCCACCCAAGCATGTCCGCTCAGGGCATGATTCTGTACGTATAGCTCTTGCGGGTCGTAGCCTTCCCACCATTTTCCCTTGCCGTCTTCCTTAGTCACTACGCGGGCATCGTAGGAGATTCCTGCGTATGGGCCTTTCTTGTCGGCTCCTTGTGCAGTTTCATACCATGTCCAAGCATGGGAGGAGTGGATGCTGACACCGAAGGGCAGTTTGTTTTTGCGGGCCGCTTTCTCCCATTCGCCCAGTACGTTTCGCTTGGGGCCCATGTTGACGGAGTTCCATGATTGGTATTTACTATCCCACAAGTCCATGTTGTCGTGATGATTACCCATGGCAAAGAAATATCGGGCACCGGTTTTCTTGAAAAGGGCTACCAGCCTCTCCGGATTCCATTTCTCGGCTTTCCATTCGTTGATTACATCCTTGAAGCCGAATTCCGAAGGATGTCCGTAATGCTCCAAGTGCCACTTGTAGGCAGCACCGCCCTCTTCGTACATGCCACGACCGTACCAGTCGCCGGCTTCGGGTTGGCATTGCGGACCCCAGTGTGCCCATATGCCGAATTTGGCGTTGCGGAACCATTCGGGCACTTCGTATTGGGACAATGACTCCCAGGTGGGTGAGAACTTGCCCGGTTCTGCTTTCTCTTGTTGTGCCAATGCACTGCCCCCTTGCAGGATGCAGGCAGATAGGAGAATTGTTTTAAAGATGTTTCTTTTCATACCTTTATTGTTGTTTACAAAATGTTTATTTCCTTTTTGAATACATTGATGAACGGATTATTCTGTTTTGTCCATATACTCCATGATAAACCCATATCGGTAGGAGCGATTGCCGTCAATGGTGTATGGCTTCATGGTCTGTGCGCCCCATCCGTCGTTTCCACCTACTCCGTGTATGTTGGAGTCGATATTCAGGTTGATGAAGTCGCGTTCGGGCAGTTCGTGCGCATGTTCTTTCCCTTCCAGGTCTTCTTCCCCGTAGGGCCATATACGGAAACATAGGGGTTGCAGGCCTTTGACTTGTATTTTCCATCGCTCACTGTCTCCCAGCATGAACCAGCGTGTATCGCACCGGTTGGCATTGTCTTGCGGTACGATGTAGTTCGTGATAAATTCGTGTATGCCACACTCGTAGACTCCCAGGAAAGCGGAGCTCTTGCGGTCGGGATAGTTCTCGAACTTGCCGCGTCCGTACCAGGCTATCCGATTCAGCGCCGAGGGCATTCTCATGCGCATACCGAATTTGGGCATCAGCGGAATATCTTCCTTTTCAGGCTGATAGGTTGCTTCTACTTGTATGCGGCCTTTGCCGTCCACAGTGTAGCGGAGATGGTAACCGGCTCCTATCCGGGGGAGGGAGAGACTGGCATCCACTATCACCATACCATCGTTTACGGTTGCTTGGTATGCCTTTACGATACGTTTTTGCTCTGCATTTTTCCAAGCGCTCAAACGTTCATTGTAGCCGTTGCGGACCTGAATGTCATTTGCCGGTTTCCAAAAATAGGGTTCCAAGGCACTGTACAACAACTCTTCTCCCTTGACTCGCCAACTCACCAAAGCACCGGTACCTTTTTCTATGGTGAACAAGGCATCGGCGGCTATAATTTCCACCGCTTCGGGTGTCTCCTTAAACGTGGCCTTCCCGCCGTCATCCTTCAATTGTGGGAATTCATAGTCATGATACGTAAGTTGTTCCTTGGCAACTTTGAAGCCCTTCTCTGCCCACGTCGTGGATTCCTTCAACGTGGCATATACATTGAGGCAAAGTTCCCCACACTTATCCGGTCTTGAAGGTACCTCCAGCAGATTCCCTTCGGACAACTGGAGGTCGCCGCTGCTTACTGCCTTTCCGTTACATATCCACTCATAGCTGTAATCGAACTCATCCAAATCGGAAAACGCATACCCGTTGGTCAATTTGATTTGCCGCGTTCCCTTCTTTTCAAACTTGATGTATTGATATACTTTTTGTACCTCATAGTAGTGGGGGTGAGGCACCCGGTCGGGAGATACCAGCCCGTTAATGCCGGTGGGACCGTCGTTGGGATAGTCCCCGAAATCTCCTCCATACGCCCAGAATTCATCAGGCAGTAATGGGAGTGACGAGGGGCTCTCGCCGAAACTTAACGGTGCACCGTTAAGCTTTTTAGGAATGCCTTGGTCTACCCAGCACCAAATGGCAGCTCCGATGATACTCTCGTCTTTTTCAATCACATCCCAATACTCCTTGAGGTTGCCGATGGAATTTCCCATGGCGTAGGCATACTCTCTCATGAATACGGGGCGGTCGGTTATTTTCTCGCCAAGTTCCTTCAAAGCGTCGGGATGCAGATAGGCTTCGTCATAGACGTCGGATACGGTGCGGTCTGTATCGTCGTATATCGGCCTGGTGGAATCTAAGGCGCGGACTGTGTCTGCCATGGCTCGCAAATTGGCACCGCTTCCGCCCTCGTTGCCCAATGACCAGAACAGGATGCACGGATGGTTCTTGTCCCTTTCCACCACGGCCGCTGCTCTGTCCACATGGGCCAGTGTCCATTGCGGGTTGTCCCCTAATACTTTGTTCCCCAAGCCGTAGGCATGACTTTCGTGGTTCGCTTCGTCCATTACGTAGATTCCATACTTGTCACATAGCTCGTACAGCAATGGCAGATGTGGATAGTGGGACGTGCGTATCATGTTGATGTTGGCTTGTTTAATCAGCCGGATATCTCTCTCCATCGTCCGGCTGTCGACAAAGAATCCCATACGGGGATGGAAATCGTGACGGTTCACTCCTTTCAGCTTGACGGCTTTCCCGTTGACTTTGAAGACGTCTCCCGCGATTTCTATTTTCCGTATGCCCCAATGGTATTCGAACGATTCCAAAAGTTCATTCTTCCTGCGAAGCTTGATGTGGATGTCATATAGATGCGGTTTTTCGGCAGACCATAGTTGAGGCTCCCGGAGCATTTCGGACAGTGTGACGCTCGTTTCAGAAAAGGCCTGAATAGTACCTACGGGAGCCACCATTTTTTTGTCGAGTTTATTTCCTCTATTGTCTTTCCCCACCAGGTTTATTTCTACGGTCAGGTCTTTTACTTTGCGGTCGGTCTGGTTTCTTATCCAAATTTCGGTTCCGAATGTAGCTGAACGCATGTCGTCCGACAAGTCGCTGCTGAACCTATAGTCCCGGATATTTGTCCGGGGACGTACCCATAGCTCTACCGGCCTGAGTATTCCACTAAGCCGCCACATGTCCTGGTCTTCCAGATAACTGCCGTCCGACCACCGATACACTTCCACTGCCAGACGATTGGTTCCGTTCTTCACAAATTCGGTTATGTCAAACTCGGCAGGCGACATCGAATTCTGGCTGTAGCCTACCCGCTCTCCGTTTACCCAGACATACATGGCCGATTTTACTCCTTCAAAGTGAAGGTATAGGCACTTGTCTTTCATATCGAGCGTCACTTCGAACGTGGTGACATAAGAGCCTGTGGGATTTCTGTGCCCGTAACTGTAATATTCGGCGGGAGGCTCGCTTGTCACTTTGGGTGCATCCTTCTGGAAGGGATAGTTTACGTTGGAATAGATAGGTTTCCCATAACCTTGCAATTGCCATGCTCCCGGTACTATGATGGTATCCCATGTGTCGGTATTGAAATCATTCTTGTAGAAGTCGGCCGGGCGCTTTCCCGGGTCGGCAGACCATTGGAATCGCCACTTGCCGTTCAGGGATATGATTTCTTTGCAATCGGCTTTTTGCGAAGGCAATGTCAGTGTGGCATGATACGGCTCTTTGTTGATGCCGACTACAATAGGATTCTCCCAGTCCGGAACTTCTTGGGCGCCGGCATATAGGGCACTTAGCAATAGAAAGGCAAATATCTTTTTTCTCATTTTTTCTCATGTTTTCTGATGGTCAATAAACTTCCATGATGAGAACTCCCCAGGGGGGCAATGTTACATGGTCTCCTTCTTTTACAGTCTTGCCGGAAATCAGCTCTTTGGACGTCGGATAGTTATGAGTGATTTCTTTGCTCTCGCTGCTGTAATTGAAGAAGTAACGGATGGCTTTTCCGGCTTTGTTTATTCCCGAACGCTGTATGATGGGGAACACGTCGCTCTCTGAAGAGATGATACCGGCATGGATGGCTGCCTTTCGCACGATGGCATTCAGCAATTCCTGCGAAGGGTAGGCTCCTATGTAGGTCAGTTTGCCTTTGCCATACTTGTTTTCGGTGACAACGGGCCATTTGCCGAAGAACGGATGCTCTGCATAAGCCAACGGGGTGGCTGTCTCGGGAATCAGGAATTCATACCAGTCGCTTATCTGGTTCTTTCCCTCTAATTGAAAGGGGTTATCCTTTAATGATAAGTCACCGATAGTGGAGAATTCCTGGTAATGGAAGCCGCAGGCTTTGCGTAGCGGCCCGGGAGCCAAGGTGGCCCGAACTGCGGAGTGCTCATTGCAGTAACCGCTTTTGTGCATCATTACCACGTGTCCGCCGGACTGTACGAATTCATCAATGGCTAATAGCAATTGGTCGGTAGCCACATACAAAGGGGGAATGACAAGCATGTCATATCCGCTGAAATCGGTTGTCTTGTCACAAGGGATGATGTCCGTTTCTATGTTTTGGAAATAGAGGGCTTTATGCACCATATCAATGGGATAATTGCTCTTGTAAGTGTAGGGCATGAAGCCGAGAGCATGATAAGAATCATGACTGTAGAGGATAGCTGCCCGGTTTTTCTTTTTCAAGTTCACGATGTGGCTGCCTATTCTTTCCAACTCTTTGGCGGTGGTGGTGAATTCCTTGTATATGCGGTTGGGCTGGAGGTCATGGCCCAGCACGCCTCGCCAGTATGTCTCCTGCCCGTAGTGCAGGGTAGACCAGTGCCAGTATTCCACCATATTGGCTCCGGAAGCATAATGTGCGTACACATTCTGCCGCAACTGGTTGTCGTAGGGAGGAAACTGGGTGCGGGCATCCCAGCCGATGCCTTGTGCGTTGGTTTCCATGACGATGTAATTGTTGTCGGCCACGGTGCGCACGAAGTCACCGGCATAAGCGATGCGCTGGCCGTCTTGTTTATCCTGTACATCGTGATAGACATTGATGGCAGGATATTGCATCTGCCTGAAACTTTCCACTTGGTCTATATTATGGAAGTCGGGCATAAAGCAGTGGGTGACAAATTGGTCTTTACGCTTGTATTCATTTACAAGGTCGCACTGCCAATTCAGAAAATCGGCCACTTCCTTCCGGTTATAGCGTTCCCATTCATTCTTGTACGAGGGGCTTGTCACTCCATCGCGCGGATAGAACTCTTCCCAGGTGTTGATGTTCATTCCCCAGTAGTTCATTCCCCATTCCTTGGCAAGCAGATTCAGGTCATTGTTGAATTTCTGTTTGATGTAGTTCCTGAATCCGAAGAAATAGTCTCTGTTGTTTACTCCGCGCGCTTCTGTTTCGTTGTCCACTTGATACCCGATGACTGCCGGATGCTGTGCATATCTTTCCAGCATCTTGCGGATAATCCGTTCGCAATAGAATTGGTAGGTCGGGTTTGTAAAATCCATGTTCTGTCTGATTCCATAATAGGCTTTGTTTCCTTTGGCGTGTTCTGCCAGCACTTCCGGGTGTTTGTATGCCAGCCATGCAGGAATGGAATAGGTGGGAGTTCCCAAGATGACTTTGATTCCTGCTGCATGCATCTTGTCCAGAATGCGGTCCATCCATTCAAATTCAAAATTTCCTTCTTGCGGCTCAAATACTCCCCAGGCAGATTCTCCAACGCGCACTACTGTCAGGCCGGCTCTTTTCATCAGCCGGATATCTTCATCCAGTCGCTCATAGGGCATATATTCATGATAGTAGGCTGCACCATAAAGCACGTTGTCGAATGAATACTGCGCTTTTATTTGTAAAGCGCTTAAAAACAACACTAATAGAATAAAGTAATTTTTGTTTTTCATAATCTTACCAGTCCGATACAATATTTTTATTTCATCATAGGTCTTATGCTGATGGTTCTCCGATATTCCTGCGGCATCGCCTTGTAAGCACCGAATACACCGCGGGCCGTACAGCCGACCCCGGTAGTGGCATAATCGAGATTCAGGGTCATGCCTTTCTGCTTCTGCAATTGGTAGGTATACATCGCTTTCGTCAGATTGTCTGTGCTGTACGGATAAATGTTGAAGTTGAACCATTCGTTCATCTTGAATTGAAGGCCGATGCCTTTGTCCGTGGTCAGTTGCAGCCAGCGTACATCTGTCCGCAATCCGTAATCTTGTGGCATTAGATAGGGCTCGTACATAGCTTGTACGGTAGAGGCATATATCCCCGTCGGATAGCCGGTTTTCCGGTCCGGATAGTTCTCTTGCGGTCCTCGGCCGTACCATTTCACTTGGTCGAGCGCATCGCTTACGGTCAGCGTAAGTCCTATGCGAGGAAACCAAAGCGGCATTTTCCCTTCAGGCTTCAATACATGGCGTATCTCTATCGTCCCTTCACTATTGATAATATACTCATAGTGGTTGATGATGCCGTTGTTCTGTATTCCTTCGATGTAGAGGTCTTTTTTCTCTTTTTCTCCTTTGCCCATCAATTCCGCATCAATGATGTGTATATGTACGCCTTCGGTGGTTTCGGACACCGAAAAAGAGAGGGGCTGATGTGTCAGGCGGTCAATCCCTGCAGAATACATTTCTGTGGCTACCGTGTATCCGTAACCTTCTTTCCAGTTGGAGGAGCGGGCGCTGGAGGCATTCCAGTTGTCCAGCTCATTGGCCAGCGGGGCACGCCAAAGATTCAGCCGGAGCGGTGATTCCAGCAGTTCCATATCTTGAACAACCATCGACGTCAGTTGTCCGTCGGTACGGTTGAATACATATTTGAAGCCATCTCCGGAGACAACCAATTCTTTCTCCGAAAGTGAATAGGAAGGTACGCCTTGAGCCTTTTCTTCCGAAGAGCATGGCAGGCTCCAAGGCAGTTCAAGTTCTTCCCATGCCACCTCATGTCCGGCTTTTGCCCACAATTCATCTTTTTTCAGGACGGCATGAAGCATCAGGCGGTATTCTTTGCCGGGAATCAGGGCTGGCTTCTTATAAGGTATGTGCACCAGCTCTTGGCTAAGCGGCGCTGTTGAGAGTGCCAAGTCGCCCGATTGAATAACCTTGTCATCTTCTTTCAATTCCCATCGTATGGCATATCGGGAAGCATTTGTATAATGATTGCGATTCCATAACTCAACGACTCCCTCTGTCACATCCGACATGGAAAAAGAAAGAGGTTGTCCGGTTTTCTTCATTTGCCACATTTCGGGCTGTACGCTACGGTCGGGCCAGATGCTGCCGTACGTACGTGCACCGATACCGTAACTGTAGAATGTACCATTTTCCGTCTCTTGCTCAAAATCTAGCCACAGAGCGGCTTCTTCCGGGTGAAAAGAGGAAGTCAGTGCCTTGGCGAAAATGCCGACTTCGTCCATTTGAGCATCGCAGATGTAGACCGAAGTCTCTTGGCCGTGTGTTTCTGCATTCCGACCGATGTTGACGGGGTAGGGGAAGTTCCGGATATTGCCCGATGCTTGTGTGGAGGCCTTTTCTGCTCCGTCTATATAGATGGACATTTTCTGTCCGTCGTAGACGCACGTCACTTGATGCCAGTTGTATTCCCAGTCAGTAGGCAAGGAGGCGCATACGGAATGCTTTTTATCAGTATAGATATAAAATTCCAGTTTGTCTTTACCGCGTTGTTGCAGCCCGAACTGATAATTGCCTTTTGTGATGAATGAGCCGCAACTGCTTACTAGTTTCCGGGGGTAGATTCTGCAAGTGAGTGTCAGTTCATTACTGTTCAACTCCACATTGTCTGCACGATAGACCTCTACCCATTGGTCGTGACCGTTCAAGTCCAGCACCGTGTTCTTTCCTTCCTTCACTAAGCGGGCATTTCCCATCAGATGGGCGGGAGTATGGAAGGGCGAAAGGTCGTCCACTTGCCTTATCCGTTCGGTCAGTCCCGGACTTACAAAATCCCAGATGGCCCCTCCCATCAGGCGGGGATGTCGGTAGATGGCTTCCCAATAATCGTCCAGGGCACCGCCGGCATTGCCTGCAACCGATAAGTATTCATCCATAAACGATGGTCGGGAATCCTCTCCTATGCCTACCTGCATTTCCAGTTCCATAGGAGTAGGGTAACGGGGTCCGATAATATCTTCTGCCGGATGGGAGAATGCATTTCCGCCATACATCCAGAAGCGGGTGGGGTCCAGCGATTTCCCTTCTTCAATGGTGTGGGTAATGTTGATACCTTCACCGCTTTCGTTTCCTGCGCTCCAGAACAAGACGCAGGGATGGTTTCTGTCCCGTAACACCATTCTGCGGCATCGCTCGCGATACATCTCTTCGTATTCCGGGAGACTTGAAATCCATTCCGAGGCATGGGCTTCATCGCCCACCTCGTCTATGATATAAAGCCCGTATTCATTGGCCAGTTCCAAATACTTATTCACCGGAGGATAGTGAGAGGTACGTACGGCATTGAAATTAAACTGTTTCAACAATTCAAAATCCTTGCGTATGGTGGCTTCGTCCATGACATGTCCCTCTTCGGGATGCTGCATGTGCGAATTTTGTGCATTGACTTTCAGTGGGATACCGTTAAGATAAAAAACACCGTCTTTGATTTCCGTCTTTTTGAATCCGATGACCGTTTCTATCTTGTCTTTCTGCAGACCGGCCGGATTGGATAATTCCAGACCGAGCGTATAAAGCTCGGGTGTCTCGGCTGTCCATTTCCGGGGTTCTTGTACCAAGGTATGCAACTGTATTGTCTTTTCCGCAGCGTCCATTTCAAATGGAGCTGCGGAAAAGTTACAGATAATCTTGCCGTTTTTATCCTTTAAGTAAGCTTTCAATCCATAATTCTCATTTGGCTTCTTTTGGTAGTCCTTGATTTTTACCTGAATACTTAACTGCGAATCGGTATACGTATTATCAAACTCTGTGATTACTTGCCAGTCGAATATCCTGACAGCAGGTGTGGCGTACAACCATACGTCGTCAAAGATTCCGGCCAGTCGCCAATAATCTTGTCCTTCCAGGTAATAGCCGTCCGAATACTTTAGTACACAGACAGCCAGCGTGTTTTCGCCCGGCTTCAAATAAGGAGTGATGTTGTATTCGGCAGGTTCTTGTGCTCCTTCATTGTAGCCCACTTCATGACCGTTGACCCATACAAAAGAAGCGGATGCCACTTTCTCGAACCTTAAAAATATCTGGTCTTTTGCTGCCCAACTTGCAGGTACCTTGAATGTTCGCCGGTATAGTCCGGTAGGGTTATACTCTTTGGGAGCATGTGGTGGATTCACCCCGAAGGGAGCAGATACATTTCTGAACAGCTTGTCACCATAACCTTGCATTTCCCAGTTTGAGGGAACTTTGATGTCGCCCCATTGCTTATCCGGGAATTCGGGGTTAAAAAAGTGTGCAAGTATCCCTTCCGGTGTATCGCACCAGAAAAACTTCCATGTCCCATTCAGTAGCATGCTCTTTTCGGGCATATGCCAAGCGTGTCCTTCCTCTTGTCCTTTTTCAAATACAGAAGGGTTGTCTATATACCAGAGCATATCCTTAAGGAAGGATTTGTCTTGTGCATAGGATTGCAGGCACAAGGCTACTGAACACAATGGCAGAAACAGTTTTCTCAGATTCATTTTTTTGTAATTCGTGCTGTCCATCCACCGCCGGGTGCCAGTTGTACATTGAGTTTGTCTTTGGCAGTGACGATGCGTACTTCTTTTTTATAGTCGGTAGCTTCACGGTCGGCATTGACGCCGTCGGCAAAGATTTCAGCTTCATAGTTTCCTTCGCCGAGGAAGGAGAGGTCGATGGTGCAGCTGCGCGGAGTCCAGTTGGTCATGCTGCCTACAAACCAAGTGTTTCCTTTGCGGCGTGCTATCGTGATGTATTCGGCTATTTTACCATCAAGGGCAATGGTTTCGTCGAAGGTAGTGGGAACCTTGGCGATGAAGTCGGTGCATTCCTGTTCCTTTATGTATTTGCTGGGACTGTCGGCAAGCATCTGCAAGGGTGCCTCGAAGACGGTGTACATAGCCATCTGGTGTACACGCGTACCTTGGCTCATGGGGTGATCGTTGACGGAGCGGAACAAGGAACGGGTGGCATTTACCATAGCTCCCGGCGTATAGTCCATCGGACCGACGAGTTGGCGCAGATAGGGAGCGGTAACGTCGTAGCGTGGAAAGTCATGCAAGGGCGCACCGTTCACGATGGGCTCCCACTTGCTGTTTTCCAGTCCTTTCACACCTTCAAAGTTGAGGATGTTGGGATAGGCGCGCTGGATACCAAAGGGTTTCAGTCCGTGTAGGTCAAGCAACATGTGATGTTTGGCGGCGCATGCTGCGAGCTGTTCGGTAGAAGAGATGGCGATTTGATCGTCGCGGTCGAAGAAGTCAATTTTGAAACCTTTGATTCCCATTTGTGCGTAGTGGCTGATAACTTGTTCCACGGCAGGGGAGATGTCGCCTCCTCCCGTAAGATTGCGCCAGCTTGCCCAGAGGATGATGCCTATGCCCTTTTGGTTGCCGTATGCCACCAGTTCTTCGAGATTGATTTCGGGACTGATGTCTTCCATTAATGATTCCTTTCCGCTCCAACCTTCGTCGATGATGATATACTCCAGCTGGTTTTCGGCGGCAAAGTCGATGTATTTCTTATAGGTGGGCGTCTTCATGCCTGCCTTGAAGTCCACGCCGGTCAGGTTACAAGTATTCCACCAGTCCCATGCCACTTTTCCGGGTTTAATCCAGGATGTGTCAGCGATGCGGCATTCGGGTGCGAGGCGTTGCATCATGTCGTTGTTGGCGAGTTGTGTGTCGTGGGTAACAACAAGCACGGCACGCCAAGGATAGGTCTGTTTCCCTGTGGGACGCCCGTTGGGGCAGAAGTAGGGGGCATTGTTGGGCTTGCTGATAACGTCGGCACGTTTGGTAGGGACGAGGTTCAAGCGGTCATAGCCTCCGATGACTGTTTCCTGTGGATAGGGGGCGAATTCTGCCTTCACTCCGTGGGGCATCTGTGGGTTGGCAGTGAGGAACATGCCGGGATAGTTGGACAATCCGGCTTCCATAATGACGGCTTTCTTTCCGTTCTCCAGTTCTACCATCAGCGGAGTAATGACAAGCGAGTCTTTGTACATGCGAGAGAGGGGGGCCTCATCGTAGTAGGACTCGAAGGAGTAGCAGTAACGCTCGCCGGCGCGATTGTCGTTAATATAGGGCACGAAAGCGTGGTAATCGCGGTCGAAGTTGAACTCGGCAATCTCGTCCTTCACGCAGAAAGGTTTGCGCAGTTCGGAAACAAAACGATAGGCGGCTCCGTCGTCGTAGGCGCGGAACTGTATGCTATAGCCGTTACGGCATTTCAGCGTGAGTTGGTTATAAGTGTCCTTCACATTCGCCTTTTTGTAGAAAGGAGTGGGGAAGGAAGTGTCGACGGAAGTACGGGTAGCTTTGGTCACCTTCACATTTTTGCCGAAGGTGAAAGCAATGGGCTTTCCCTCAGCTTCGGTGCATTGCATGGCAATGTCTGAAGGCAAAAGAACGGTGGTACCGTCGTGGGCAATCGCCCAGTTGAGGGTTTGTCCGGCTTCGATGTTGACAATTAGTTTTCCGTCCGGTGAATTCAGTTGATATTGCTGTGCTTGTGCCGTCAATGCACAAGAAAGCAATAGGCTGGCGAAACAAGTGCTGATTCTGTTCATTTTTATTTGATTATTGATTATGAATATTTGTTTAATTCCGTGGATATTTAACCGGAATAGCCATCATTTCTTCTAAGAAGAGAGGGTCGTCGAACTGGCAAGTCTGTCGGTTGTATTGTCCCCCCGGAGTGTCCCATAGCATTGGGCACATGCCGCGCGAGTAGATGGCTTCGGTTACGGAAACACAGAAGAGTCTTATCACTTCCTTTGTTCTGTTTCTGGAGTCGGCGCAATATTCGCCTATGATGACGGGGATTCCTTTGTCTACGCAATTCTTCTTCAGTAGGTCCATATTGTCGTTCAGTTCCTTGAAGTCAGCTTCCGTTCCCCAGCTTTCCCGGCCTACACCCCAATCGACAACCTCGCCTCCACCCAGTATGGCAAAGTTTGCGGGAGTATAGTAATGCACTGTAAGAGCAAGTCGGTTTGCGGGATCATTCGGCATCTTGAACAAGGGGTCGTAAGCATACTCCAAGTTGGTGTTGTAGATTTCCACCAACAGATGACGTTTGGCGTTGTTGCCGCCACTGTTTCTTACTATGTCGACAAAGAGCTGGTTGAGGTCGTTCACGTATCCCAGTGCCTTTGCCTTGTCGGCTTCACTACCGCTCCACGGAGTCCAAATCTCATCGTATCCGATTTCATTCATTGGCTCGAACAGTAAGTGGTCACCGTACTTTTCGAAGCGTTCACATATCTGTTTCCAGATGGAAGTGAATTTTTCTTTTGCTTTGCTGTCGGTGGGTACTTGTTTAATCCATTCGTTTTCGTGGTGGATATTGATGATAGCCACCATGCCACAGTCGAGGGTCCAGTTTAGGATTTTCTCTACGCGGTCCATCAGGTCAGGATGCACTTTGAAGTCGTCGGACAGCAGATTGCCCCAGCTGACCGGTATGCGCAGAGATGAGTAGCCCGCTTTGGCATATCCTTCAATGATTTCTTGTGTGATAATAGGGCTTCCCCATGCTTGTTCGTAATTGAGAATGTTGCTTGGGTCTATCCAGTCGCCCACGGCATCCAGCGTGTTGCCTAGGTTGATGCCCAGTCCCATTTCGTTAATCAGTTGGTGGGTTGTGAGATTCTCGCGTACAGTGTATTTTTCCGGTTCATCGCTTTGGATATAGGCCGCCTGCTCCACGTTGATTTCTTGTACATGCTCCTTTACGCTGACGGTGATGATGGCGTTGCGCACGTCGGGCGTAGTGTTGGGTTCTACGGTTATGTTATAGATTGCCTGTACGGGAGTGCTGCTTTCCGAGGTTACTTTGCACCATGCTTCCGAACTTTGGAAAGTGGCTGGTTCATTGGGGGTGATACCGAATTTCTTGCTACCACCCGTTTGTTCAAAATGGAA
>ERZ779840.1453-NODE-1453-length-22698-cov-7.917458_pt1 | contig 22698 bp, 29 predicted proteins | sample MGYA00511561_ERZ779840 | MGnify/ENA primary metagenome ERZ779840 (study PRJEB29588, sample SAMEA2162036) | human gut metagenome | biome: human gut; feature: human-associated habitat; material: faeces | place: Denmark | collected 2008/2010 ...
GGATACTTTCATGGAACACCTGAAGTATATGCCGCTTTTTGTATCGTGTCAAGGGCTTTTCCCAAAGCATCATTATCAGTTGTCACTTCCGCCTTTTGCCTCTTCGGTATACATGAGGTTCTGGCGGCTGATGTAACCACTCTTTTGCAACAGCTCGGTGAGATCCTTGACAGCATTCTGCAGATACGGGTTGTCCTCAAAGCTCTTTTTGGCCGCCGCACAGGCAGAGTATTCCTGTTGGGCCTCGGCCAGGATCGACTGCCGCTTGTCGATTTCCTCCTGGATATTTCGAAGGAAGCCTTCCGTATTGTCACAGGCACGGGTGGCATCCTCCCGTGTATACCACCCCAAACCAGTGAGATAGCGTTTAAGGGCCCCGCGCTTATTAAAGGAAGTCTTTTTCAGAGGGATCTCGCCGGCGCAGATGGTGCGTACACGACTTTCCAGTTCCCGCATCTCCTTTACATTGTCCTCAGCTGTCTTCTGCTGCTTTTCGGCATCCCGCAGCCGATACCGCAATCCGTTGGCCACCGACTCATAGGTGGATTCATAACGGTGTGCCTTGATGTCAATGACCATCAACTCAAATTGTGGATCGCGGTAACAGATCCTCAGAGGTGACAGCGGCTTATCACTGGCCCGTGTGATCTTGCAGTTGGCCAACGCCGGCAGTTTCCCAATCTGCTGAATCAAGACTTCATAAAGTTCATCTTCCGCATAACCCAAAAACTCCAAGGTCTTTTGCAGAAGATTCGGCTTATATGCGTCGTAAAATTCGCTGAGGATCCGCGCAGGGTCTTCAACGATACTGCTAAGCCGGTCAACTTCTTCATGGATTTCCTTTACTTTCAAATCAAATTCACGCTTGTCCATGATTTTCGCCTCCTCTACTTAATATATAGTAAATTTTTTGAAATTTACGACCAAAAAAGTACGCTGCAATTTGACAAACATAGAAAGAGAAGCTATAATAATAATTGAAAGAAAGGGGCGCCAAAAACGGTCCGACCAACCGAGTCCCGGCCTTTCGCTTTATCACAAATAGAGATACACTTACCATTTGTCTGTTCCTCTTTTGTGGTTTTTGGTTAAAAGATTTCTATGTAAGCACTTACAAGAAAGCCGCTCGAAAGGGCGGCTTTCTTGTTTGGACAAAAAGAAAAGAGCCCTTATGCAAGTTCTGCATAAGGGCTCTTTTGTTGTTCTGATGAAAAGGAATTGTTTTATGTTATCCAGATCTTTTTCCCTTTCCACTGTTCCCAGATTTCAGGGAGACTTGTCTGGATAATCCGTTCCGCCTCTGCCCTGGAACCACAGGAGTGGGTCCCCCAGCGGCTGCAAAGCGCTTTAGCCTGTTCCCAGCGTGGGACCATACCGGCTCGCAGCGCATTCGGAGAGGGCTGCAAAAGAATGGTTTCTTCTATGTCATCCCAGCAGAACCGGCATAACACGCATGTTTCTGGTTGTTTAAAATCCACCGTGTGCCACAACATTGCCAATCCCCCTTGATTTATTATACATGTCCTCACGAAATTTTCAATCCACCGGCAGAGGCGCCGGCGCATTTTCCACCTTCAGCAAATCCTTGATGTCGGTGATAAAGGGGCTGACGAATGCGGGATGGTCGTGCAAAAACCGTACGGCGCTGAGCTCCAGATCGTCGGTGGCCCGCGTCATTCCGACATAAAGGATGCGACGTTCTTCTTCAAGATCTTCCGCGTCTTTATGGGGGATGACACCGTTCACACAGGAGACCAGGAAGACATGCCGGAATTCCAGCCCCTTAGCCCGATGGATCGTGGAGAGCGTGACAGCATTTTCGCGCTGAGCGTTCTGCTGGTACGCCATCCGCTGCAATTCTACATAATCCAGGAGATCTTCAGCTGTGGAGAATTGCTCTCCAAGGGATAGCATCTCCTCAACGCTCTCCATCCGTTCTTCATACAGTTCTTCCGCAGCATCGGTTTTCAAAAAATCTCTGTAACCGATGTCGTCGTAGATGTAACGGAGCAAAGCTGTAAGGTCTGAATTGGCATTTCGGTTCAGCCAGAGCAGTTGAGAGGCAAGGCGGTCGGCATTTTTACGGTATCGCCATTCCAGAGCGAGGGGATTTTTCGTCAGAGCTTTTCTCGCACTGGCGCCAGTTTGGCCCATATATGCCGTCATGGCCTCCCGAAAGGCATTTCCAAAGTAGCGGTTTGGTCGGTTCAACACCCGAAGGAGGGCGTCTGAATCATCGGGATTCACGGCCAACTTCAGATAATCCAGCACATCCACAACATACGGCTGCTCCCAGAAGCAGCGTCCGCCCTGTACCTTAAAAGGAATGTTACGAAGCAAAAGCGCCTCCTCACATACCCGGGAAGAAGCGTTTGTGCGGTACAAGATCGCCATTTCTTCATATTCCTCACCCGATTCGGCCAGCCGTTTTACCTTCCGAGCCACACCGTCCGCCTGGGCTTTTTCGTCCTCATAGAGGATAAACGAAGGCGATGAACCGCTGGGACGACTGGCTTTCACATCCTTGGAAAACTGATGGAGGTTCTTTGCAATCAATGCGTTGGAGGCCTCCACTATTTCCGGCGTGGAACGATAATTGGTATCCAGGTATACGGTCTGGGTGTTCGGAAAACGGGTCGGGAATGTCAGGATGTTTTTTACATCCGCGCCGCGGAACCCATAGATGCTCTGCCAATCGTCTCCAACAACAAAAACATTGTTTCCGGCCGGAGCGATTAAGCGCAGCAGCGCATCCTGTGCTGGATTGGTATCCTGGTACTCGTCCACCAGGATAAAGTCCCAGCGGCTTTTCCACTCGGCCTGAAGGGCTGCATTTTTACGAAGCAGATAGACCGGCAGATCGGTCATATCATCGAAATCATAGTAGCCGTTTTCAGCCTTAAAGGCTTCATAGGCAAGGTAAACCTGGTAAATAGCAGCCAGGTCTGAGGGAAGACCTTTTTGCGCCAGGCATTCCTCCGGCCGGCGCAATGTACCTTTCAGGATCCCGATCGTGGAAGAAATATGCTTGGGCGCCGCATTTTGTTCTTCCAAGATGGTCCCCTTCATGACATCTTCAATAAAACGGATCTTCTGATATTCCCGCATCAGCGTTCTGTCCTCCGTATATCCACTGTTTCGGAGAATACTGAGCCCCAGCGCGTGGAAGGTGCTGATACAGACTTTTTGAGCACTGGGACGCAGAAAAATACGTTCCCGCATCTCCCCCACAGCTTTTTGTGAGAAGGTGATGGCCAATATCCGCTGGGGGCGCGCCCCTCGGTTTAAAAGAGCATTGACTCTGGCCACCAATACGGCGGTTTTGCCACTGCCAGCGCCGGCGATCACGCAGCACGGTCCGTCAAAGTGATTTACGGCTGCCAACTGATTGGCGTTCAATTCCACTTCATTCACCCTTTCCTGCTTTTTAGTCTCTACTCTATATATAGTGAATTTTTCAAAAATCCCAACAAAAAACGCCCGGTAAAATGCCGGGCGTTTTGGGGAAGGGTTACTTCACAACAGGCATTCTAATCTCCTGATCAAAATTCCTGATGCTGCCCTCCAATACGGTAATGGTGTTCCGATCCAACTTTGTGACGGCCTTTGCGTTCGCGTGGGCAATGCCGCTGCGGATCAGCCTGCGGATCTTCAATACGGTTTCTACTGCCGTATCGGTGTTGGAAACCTCATTGTAGATCGCCTGGGACTGCTCCTTGGAAGTGATTTGAGAAACAACGCTCATTTGGAAGCCGGCCAAACTTGCAGCTGCCGCTTGGCGCTCTTTCTCTACGCTCTGTTTTTCATCCATGGAGGCAGTGGCGCTCCGCTTTACGATGGACTCTTTCTTTTCAATGTCAAAAATGTTATTCAGTGTCATGGTTTTAATCCTTTCTTATTATCATTTTTTAGGCGTAGAAATGCGCATAACACTTTTGCTATGCGCACAAATAAGGAATATTCTTTAGATTTGCTTCTGCTGCTGAGATGGCCCGATCAGATCGTACCGCTTTTTATAGTCCTCTTCCGCAAGCGCCCGAGCCTTCTGGGTACAATCCTTCAGGTCAGCGCCATCAGGTTCACAAAGGACTCCGGTTACAAGCATGTGGGACGTCCGGTTCCAGATCGCTTCCCACAGTTCCTTATGAGCCATTGTTGTTCCGTCCTTCTTCGCCCAGTTCTTCCGTGCGTACGACCGCAGGTAGCCCTTGGCGAACATATTGGCCACAAACTCATTGGCGGTGTAGACCGTCACTTTTGTCTGTTCTGCCTTGCTGGAAGGGGGAATCACATCAGCTTCAAAGGCTTCCTTGAGTGCACGGATCAGGATCTTCCCAAAATCGTCGGTATAACCGCTTTTCCCGATCTCCTTGACCTGCCCTGAAGAGCAATCCAAAATCCTGGCGAAATATCCTACGGATTTACTGCCCTTGTGGAAGGTCTTAGAGGCAGCAGCGTAGATGCGAAAGTCGTGAACCCGCCGCTCAACACTGCCGGAAACCGGCTCTGTGTTGTTTGCGGGCCCTGCCATAGCAGGTTCCGGGACTGCAGCCAACGGCTCCTCATCTCCGACCATGGCGGGCGGAGTGGCAGGAAGCGCGGTATTGGCGGGCTTCGGGATTTCCGGGGCTCCGCCGCTGCGTTCCACTTCTTTCATTTCCTCTGCAACCAGATCGGCCAACTTAGCCCAGTTGGACTGCAGCTTTTTACGGGTGACATTGACCCAATTCAGTTCTGCAGCCAGGCCGTCTTCCAGATCTTTTTTGGTCATTGCCGCGATCTTATACAGCTCTTGCGGCGAGTGGCCAAAGAAATAGGTCTGGCCGGCATGGTGAATCGGCTGGTTCAGATCTGCAAGTTTGACGAACGTAATAGGGGTAAACTGCACACGCAGGGAATACCCATTGTTCACCAAATCATAATTATGGGTCTTGTTCAGGCTGGCACCGGTAATATAACCGACAGTCAGGCAATACAGAGCTTTACTTTGTTTCACGATTTTTGCCTCCTCTTGGCTTCACCAGCCTATCGGTCGGCATGGTGATCTTTTGTCTTTCTACGATCAAAGTAGCACATCCAGCTTCCGGTTCTTCACAGAGAATACCGGCTTTTCCGGAAAGATTCTGAACCTTCCCGTTGCGAACGCCGATAAAATGTCCTTTGATCTTTCTAAATCCAGGCGGATGGTAGTCTTTGGTGCTCATGTTAATGGCTCCTTTCCTTCTTTGGGTTTTTGGTTTTCTATCTGAAAGGGTTCCTTCCTGACCGGGAAGAAGCCCTGAATTGGCAATAAAAAAGGCACGGTCACGCCCAAAAGGGCGCAATCGTGCCGTTAGGTTTCACACCGGCCAGCTGTCAACATGGACAGGGGGCCTTACTTTACTGCCTCGGTGGGCAGCGGATACTTTCATGGAATACCTAGAGTGTACTCCCGTTTTTGTATCGTGTCAACTACTCTGCCCAATTTTCAATCCTTTACCATAAGTACCCACAGATTTCCAGTATATCAAGTGTGTGGCTGTCCACCAGGCTGTAAAAATCCCAGGTCTTCTTGCTGAAACGATGACGATAGCGATCCTTGCGGATTTCCAGTTCACGTCCCAGGCTCTGTTCTTTCTGGATGGTGGAGATCTCCAGCCGCTCCGTCTCAGAAAAGAGCCAGTTGTCCGCATATCCCTGATAGTCAAACCGGATGTAATCCTCCAGCACATACCCTTTCCACTGCTCGTAAGAGTAGAGGCAGTGCTGAGCTGCAAAAGCCTCAGCGATGCGCTTTTCATCCTCATAGCTAAACGGCCCCGTCTTCAGTGCGCCATCCCCCAATTCAGGCCCCATTACTTCCTCAAACAGGAGCCGGCCGGTGGAGTCAAGCACCTGAATAGTGGTTCCTTCTTTCAAAGGCCAGTCCGCCTCGTGGCTGTTGAGCCGATTGTGGATCGTGGCCCAGTTGACCTTTTCTCTGGAAGCCATGGGCATCCGGGCATAAAGCAGCTTTGTTTTGGAGTCACAGTAGATGTCCTCTGCTCCCATGTTTTCAAAGAAATGGACTCGAATACTTCTGGATTTTTTACTTTCCATGAGCTGAGTCACCTTCTTTGTGAACAACTACTGTTTCATCTGTTTCCTCAGCCGTGAGCGGATAAATCCCATACTCACAGGGGACAGCTCTTCCTGTTTCGATCCACTGTGGATTCGTCGCATCAATTCCAAGTTGTCCGTCAGCACAAAGGTATACTTTGCAGACCCTACCACTTGCAAATCGAATATGGCTGCCTTCCTTGATTTCGGCTCCGGTTCGATCAAAGTACCTGTTCTGGCCATTTTCTGTTTTAATCATGAGATTTTCATCCTTTCTTTTTTAAATATGGCAGTCAACGATGGTGATGTAGTCTTCCGGGCTGGCAGCTACCAGAGCTTGTTCCCACGCTTCGGAAAATGTCTGGAATGACTCCTGAGAACCATCGTGGGTGGCCCACCAGCCCATCTGGCCTTTTTGCTGCCATCCTTCATCCGGCGTTACAAATGCCCAGGGCTGGAAGCTGGCTCGTTCTTTGGCAAAGGCCTCTTTTGTTCCATAGAAATCGCGGTAATATTCCGGCCGATAGTAGCTATCCATCCCCTCTGGATCTTCGCCTTCTTTGAGAGGTTCACCATCCACATAGACCTCCCAGAACCGAATCGCCTTGTCATAAAGCGCCTGGTCCATTGTGAAGTCAATGTCTTTGATCTGGGCCTGGTCGTACCGGTCCGGTTCATCCAGTGGCTTGAGGCTGCCATCGCCCATAAGGAATTCCCACGAAGGATCTGCCTTATAGCCCCTTGAGGCCTTGAGCAAACCGCGGAAACGTCCGCCGATCTGCCAGTAGTCCCAACGGGCATTGGGATTCTCCCAATATCCGAAGCGGCCAGTTTCGGGATCAGGTTCGTCGTACCCGCAGCAATCTCGCATATATTGCTCAAAAGTCGGGTACAGCTCCTTGTAACTTACGAGGACTTCTTTGCAATCAGGCGGGATCAGATAATCGTCCCGTGTACTGCCGAATTCTTTTTCCTCTTTCAGAAAAGCCTTATCCCATGGGGAAAGCAGCTTACCATCCGGTGTTTGAATCCGGCGGGCAAATTTTGTCTCGTAGATTTCCTTTTCTTCCCTTTCAGCGTCCACAAACTCCAGAAATTCACGGGGACAGTCGCCCATGTTGTTTTCCTGGTAGGGTGCCAAAAGCCGCTCCACATCCTCTGGATGCTTAGAAATGACTGCTACTGCAAAATGACTCATGATTTTTGCTCCTTTCGCTTTTTGGTTAAAATTCGTTTCTCTATGTAAAAAGGCAGCCTCCCTCGACCAAAGGGAAGCTAACCTTGAATTGGCAATAAAAAAGGCACGGTCGCGCCCAGAAGGGCGCAATCGTGCCGTTAGGTTTCACACCGGCCAGCTGTCAACAGGGACGGGAGGCCTTACTTTACTGCTTCGGTGAGCAGCGGATACTTTCATGGAATACCTGAAGTATATGCCGCTTTTTGTATCGTGTCAACTACTCTGCAAAATTTATCTGTTCTCTTTTCTCAACAGATTTTCATCTGCCCAAGTGAGATAATGATGCAAAACTGCATAAAAATCGTTACTTCCATTTAAGGCTTTTAAAATTACATCAATCTTGTCTTCTGATTTTTCCGGCTTGTCAACGTCAATAGTCAATAAATAGCCTTTCAATGAAGTATTCAAAATATATGCCCATACATTACAAGTGAGCTTCTGATCATCGGATATGCTAATACCATATTCAACATAGATTTGGACATCATCACGCCCAATATCGTTTGCAGGCATAGTAAACCGAACACATGAAATACTTTGAACATCAATTTCTGCTAAAAATAATGGGAATTCCGGCAATTTATCTCTCCTTCCTTTATGCTGTGGTTAAAGATCTGTTGTATATGATTTCTCAACAACAATACAATTTTACAATCGCTTTTTGCATCGTGTTAAGAGGCTTTTTTGACGGAACGCTTGGATTTCTGATGAGTCCGGTGGCTTTTGGAGACAAAGGTAACTTCTATGGTGTCCTCCTTCATGGTCAGCTGCGAGGTGCAACCGGCGTCACCATCATAAATGCAGATAGAATCTCCGATACGGACCTTATTCAGCAGCCAGGCCGCCACATTATCCTGGGAGATCAGATTGCACAGTACTTCTTCATAACATTGGGATCCACTCGTCGGGAAATCGAAGAATATGTTTTCAGCCAAACGAAGTTTGAAAGGCTGTCCCAGAAGGGCAACGGTGTAATCCTTATCCTGCACTCTATCCCAGGTGTTTGCAATACTCCGGCAAAAGCGGGGATGCCGCTGCAGAACTTTCCGGCCAACAGAAATGAAAGAGGACAGGGAATTCCCTTTGAGCCCAAGACGTTCAAATATCTGCTCCTTAGAATAGCCCTGATAATACATTGCTACAGCCTGGACGCTCTTTTTCTCTTTTTCCGAATTCAGGGTATCTGCAATACTCAACATCAAAGTAAATATTGCTTGGCTACTGGTTCTAAGGACCAATGGGTTCTGCTGCGCCAGCGAGGCGTACTCGTCCGGCGCTTCCTGCTCAAGCGTATCAAGGCAGATCGGGTCATTTTTGTCTTTTCCGTTCTTAATCTCCCGGCACATCTCGCGCCGAATGCAAACAGAGGCATACGTTGAGAACTTGGTGCCGTTGGATTCATCAAAATTCTCTACTGCCTGCCACAATGCAATCAAACCGGCCTGATAGATGTCATCTTCATTAGAAGACGTAACACCATGCACAGACTTCATGCAGCTGCGCACCAAGCCGATGTGTTTTTGTACTTCCTGTTCCACCTTCGCACGTCGATCCTGCTCTGACATTGCAGACGGCTGAGGGATAATATAGATCGCCGTGTTGGGCTTATGAATATCAAAGAAAACCAGCTGAACCTGATTTTCGAAAGGGACTGACCGCTGTGCGGCGATCCGCTTGCTTTGATTAACCATAGGTTTCATGCCACACACTCCTCTCCCGATGGCTCTATATCAAAGAATAAAAAAATTTATTTCTCGTATATAAATTATAACAAACCCAACTGAGAAAGTCAAAAATGAGAGAAGTAATTCACTTGGAGATAGGAGAGGTGCAGCTATTCTGTCAGATCGCAAAAAAACGGTCACACAGCGAACATTCTGTGTGACCGTTTTTTCTAAAAGTGTGTTGCCTAGTCCGTCTTCAAACGTACACCGGAGCCCTCATCATCAATCGTCATAACAATACCGTTGCTGTCTCCGTTCACGCTGGCTACAATGAGCCAACTGTAACCTTGCTTGAGAGAAAGGGTTTGGGTGCCTTTCTTCAGTCGATTTACCTGCCCATCGGGATCATGCTGCTTAGCGATAGCAGCCACAAAATTCCGCTCGGGATTGTCCTGAGCAACTGTGACGGTGATTTCCGTTTCTTTGTGCGCATAAAGCCGGCAGACTTTTATTTCACGGTTTAGATTTTTCCAAGAACAAGATACCGTATTGGAAAACTGATTGCAGCTGATAAGGAGGCCGGCCGCCGAGCCGTTGAAGGATCCGTCCGACAACATCTCATCGGTAATTTGGTCGATGCTTGTGATGTGTTTCCAATCGTCATTATGGGAAGGTGCTCCGAAAAGTGTTCCCATGATATGTCCTGCAATGATAAAGAGCGCTGCAATGAGAATAATTGCTGATACTACGAACATCATTTTTTTGTTGGCCGGGCGCTGCCAATATCTATGGTTCATAACTGGCCCCCTTTGTTTGACCATCCTTACTCATCGCCATACTTTTCGTCATACTCCTCGGGTGTGATGAACCGGCAATCTGACGCTGTAAACTGTTCATCGAAATGGATAAATCTCAGCACATCTTCGACGCTGATCGACTTCATCAACCGCGCATATTTTTCCTTAAATCCCTCATCTGGAACTTCTCCCAGCTCAATGCACAACCCGGCCGGGCGGGGTTCTCCATTTTCGTTCTCTGCCAATCCCTGAATTTCAAGGCAGATCCTCAATTTCTTCATTGTGCTCTCTCCTTTATAGATACTTCTTGTCAAAGTATTTAGAGTTCCAAATCCTTTTCGATTAGTTCCACAACCAAGGTCAACAATGGCATTTCCTGCTCAGATATAGGAGCCTTGGTGTCATCCGCGATCACTACAAGCGCGCCATAGAGATCTCCTTGGGCTACGATCGGGAGTGCGGCGATGGCTTCAACACCGCTCAAGGCTACGGGTTTAAGTAGATTCTTCTCTTTTCCATCCCACACAAAAGATTGCCGATCCCGTATCAGTGCCTCCAAATCATTGGAAATCCGTTGATCTTGAACTTTATGACGCTGCGAGCCAAATGCGGTTACTACCCGGTAGGTGTCACAGACAGCAACCGTGCGGCTCGTCAGCTTGCTGAGTACATCTGCATATTTCTTTCCCAGGGATTTAACATCCAATGGGGAATATTTTTGAAAGATCACACGATCCCCCTCCACCAAAATCTCTACAGGATCATTGGTCTGGAGCCGAAGGTTTCTGCGGATCTCCTTCGGAATTACAATTCGGCCGAGGCTATCAATGCGCCTGACAATACCTGTTGCTTTCATCAGTCAGTCCTCCTTATACTCATCTAAGGCACGACTTAGCAGTGTGCGAATAATGCTATTTACCTTTTCTCCGGCCCTCTGCCGGGCACCAAAACCTTTGTAGCGGTTTTGGCTTCCCGACTAGCGTCAGCAAGGTCGGGTGGGGAAATGCGGAACCCACCCGGCACAGAGCCGGAGCCTTGTCTGGGATCTTAAACGAGGCACGTCCTCGTTTAAGATTGGTTTAAAATCGGTTTGATTATGAGCTGAAACTTTGCTTATTCAGCCTCCGGTGGCTCCGGCAATGAAAGCTGCCCATTTTTAAATGCCGCATAAAGGGTAGTGCCGCGCCCGTCAGTCAGATAAGGGAGGAAAACCTCATCGGCCTGCACATTGCCGGCCTCTATAAAAGCCATCTGGGCCAGCACCCAGTCTCGGATATTCCGCCAGGCCGTGCGCTTGGCCTGCTCCCGATCCACCTTGATTTTTTCTCTCTTAAAGGCGGCCAGTACCCCGTCTATGTTGGCCGGAAGCTGGAAGCCTAAGATCTGGCCTTCTACCAGCAGGCCGAAAGTCAAGCCAATGGGATCGCCGGTTTCGTCGTAGTCGATCATGATCTTCCTGGCGCCGCCTTTGGCCAACGCACCCTGAATCTCCCCCAAAGAAGTGTAGACATCCACTTTAGAACTGTAATTTTTTATTGCCATCTTTTTCACTCCAATTCATCCCAGAAAATTTCTTCTTCCAACATCATGCGCTGCCGCCTATCATACTCATCTAACCAGACACAGTAATCGAGGAGGTCATCGAGATCCTGTTCTGGCGGGCAAATATACTCCGGATTCGGGTAAGTGTTCGTCGCGGCGGCCGGCCTAACATCTTTGACGGCATTTTCTTTTTCTTCTTTCTCCCACAATTCGCTCAGGTAGATGAGGCGTTTGATGAACCTGCGCAATTTGTAGAAGAAATCCTTGATTTTTCTCATGTCTCTTTTTCCTCCGTTTGACGAGCAATATTGGTCCGGATGGCCCGTTCTCTGGCCATCTTATCAATGACCCGTCCCAGATCTTTCTCGCCATACCCTGCGGCCGCAGCCCACTTGCACAGATTGTAGTAGGTCTGTTTTGTGATGCGCACCCGGAGGTACATCAAATTTTTCTTATCCATCCGCCATCACCCCTATTGTCGAATGTCTTCGTCAGCGATTTCTTCCGGTACAACAGCATGGTCAATCCGCAGCTGTTCCAGGAGCTGCGTAGTAAGAGGCTGCCCCTCCGGAGGTTTTTTGAAATAGAAGTCATATTTCATGCCCGCAATGAACTTCCTGCTGCGTTCATAGGTAAAGTAGATGGTTTGCCCGGATTCCGTCTGGAGAGCAACCATTTTGCTGCTCTTGAAAGCTGTATTAGAGGTTGGGTCTATGTAAGCCGGCAGCCCCTCTGCAAAACTCAGCGGCCGCGAACCAATGCAAGTCATGCGTAGGACAAAATAATTCTTTGTTTTCCCAATATGAAGGAGCTTGGCTGCATAGCCCAGGCAGAACGCATCCAATGCGACACCTACCCAGATAAGTGGGAGATGATCCGTTGCCAGTGCAAAAAAAACTGTTCCTGCAAGAATGCCGAGCGCCAACAGCCCCCATCCCAAAGCCCTATCTGTAAAAAATTTGGGAAGCTCTTCCGAAGGAGCTCTTGCCCCTTCAGTAAGGAGTTCCATTTCTCTGTTTTCTTTTTTTAAATCCGGCATTTTCATTCTCCTTTCGCAATCAGAGATACGCCTTCCACCAAGCGAAACTCCAGCACTAACCTGCGATTCGTCTGAGCGGCATTTAATGGATAGCAGGTGTAAAAGAACAACCTGCCGTCATCCGTGCCCGTTTCTCCCCAGGTGGAGGAAAGCAGATACCATCCGCTGTCCATCAGGATGTCGCTCTCTAACTCTCCGTTGTTATACAGGTAGCGTTTTTCGAGTTCTTCAGGCGGAAAGTACACGGCTTGTTGCACAACTGATGCCAGTTCACGACCGACATATTCATAAATAAAGGTTCCATCGTCCGTAACGATCGTGACGGTATCGCCTTCTTCCGCTTGAGCAAAGAGCTTACCAGATTGGTAGTTGTGATCAGAAATAACCACATGGCCGGCAAGGTCCCCCGGGAGGCTGGCATTGCAGGACATAGAGGCACAACCTTCTGCATCCACATACTCCTGCGCCTGCGTCCAGTAAAGCTCCAACTCCACTCCCAAATCGTCTGATGAAAGGGCGCCGACATAGGTATACTGTTCCGGCCACTCCAGCGGCTTTTCAGCAGTGATTTTGGGAGTCCCATCATCTTCTTTCCTTGCTTCGCCTTGAGAGCCTTGTAGGGGCATTGCTGCGGCGCTGTGAGCATCCGGTAGTGAGAGAGATACTTTCTCATTCAGCGGAGCCTCGGCATTAACTGGCTGCTCTATACAAAGAAGCGTTAATGGTGCGAGTAGCAACGCCAAGATAACGGCATTCAGGTTCATATAGGCGAATCCTCCTTCATTTGTCCTTCAATAGGTATATAGTAAAAAAAATTAAAAAAACGACCAAAAAGAAAAAGCCTCCCCGAAGGGAGGCTTTCGAAGTAATGGTTATGGGAGAAGCCCCTGTTCACGGGCAGCTTCCCGAAGGCGCTTTTGCAGCAGGGTATTCCGTTTGCTGGTGTCCTCTTTACGGATCGCCATGCGGATAGCCGCCGTCTGGCCAAACAGGCAGACGATTTCTTTGCCGCGGGTAACTCCGGTGTAGAGCAGGTTACGGCGAAGCATATAGACCTGGGACCAGAGTACCGGCATAAATACCGCCTTGAACTCTGAACCCTGGCTCCTATGCACCGTAATGGCATACCCGAGCTGCACATTGTCCATCTCATCCGCGTAATAATCGACGATATTTCCTTCATCAAAGTCGAATTCAATGCCGACAATAAAGGAGTTTTCCTGTTCAGGATCCCGGTGGATCTGCCGGATTACACCCATATCGCCGTTATTTGCCTTCTCTGTGTTCTTTGACTGGATCACGCGATCCCCCACATAATAGGTTCTGCTTCCAATGGTGACTTTTGGAACATCTTCACGGCCGCCGAAAATCCGCTCCTGGATGCTGCGGTTGATCTCACCAGCCGAAGCCAGGACGGTTTCCCGCCGCGGGCAGAGGATCTCAACTTCCTTGAGACCGTATTTTTTTACGGCTCGGAGATAGCAGCTGATCATCCGCTCCTGAGCCATCCTGTCACCTTCAGGGTCTACCTTCAGGTTTTCGGGAAGCCCCTTGGCCTTGGGCATCTTAGTGAACGGGGTAGGGAAGAATGCAAACTCCGACATGCTGGTTTCCAGTTTCACATCGCCGGTTCGGATTTTCTGAGCGTTTTTGACGATCAGGCTGGTTTTCCCCTGCCGGTAGATGACGTCCAGCCGGACAACGGGGATCACGCCGGATTCGATCATGTCTTTGAGGACGGCGCCGGCACCGACGGAAGGAAGCTGGTCAATATCACCGATGCACACAAATTGTGCGTCCAGCGGGATCTGCGATACCAGCTTTGCCATAATGGCCATATCGGTCATGGATGATTCGTCCATAAACACAATCCCGACATCCTCTGTCAGCAGACTTTCCTCAGAATGATCGTACTCGCCGTCTTCCAATGGACGCAGGCCCAGGCCTTTGTGGATGGTGTACGCCGGTTCGCCCGAGGATTCCGCCATCCGGCGGGCTGCTTTTCCCGTAGGCGAAAGCAGCAGGACTTCTGGTGGGTCTTCCTCATCATCCTTATAGTTCTCCCACACATTCCTTTTGTAAAGATAAAGGAGGAACCGAAGGATCGTTGTTTTGCCTGTACCGGGGCCGCCGGTGATCACGCACACCTTATTGGTAAGGGCTGTCCTGACCGCCTCGATTTGCTTTGGTGCCAGCTGAATGCCGAATTTTTCTTCGGCCTCTGTGATCTTGTCTTCCAGCGTCTCGGCCGCAAACTGCCGGCGCCGGTCGAGAGGCCGCTTGAGCAGCCTGACCAGCTTGCTGGCTACCAATGTCTCATTGTGGTAATCCGGATAACGGTAGACGGCAGCGGAATCATCCATCTGGCCGTCAATGACGACCTCTTTGTTGAATTCCATGACCTGCAGCTCCGTATCCACCTTTTCATCCGGCACCCTGTTGTCCTCCAGCGCCCGGCTGTTCAGCAGCGTTAGTGTCTCCTGGATCAGATTGCCTCGTTCCAGGAACAGATGTCCCGAAGAGTTGGCGTCTTTGAGCACGGTGCTGATGGCTGCCTGAATGCGGAGCGGGGAATCCAAAGGGGTGCCCAACTGCGCCGCAATGGCGTCGGTGGTGGCAAACCCGAATCCGTGGATCTTCATGAGTTTGAAGGGCTCCGCCTGGATAACCTCCAGGGTATTGACCGGGAATTCCTTTTGGATTTTCTTAATCTTGCTCAAGCTCACATCATAGCGCGAGAAGAACAGAACCAATTCCTGCAATTCCCGTGTGTTCTTTACACTCTCAATAATACAGGCAAGCGTCGATTTTCCGATGCCTTTGACCTCCCGCAACCGGTCGGTTTCCTTGGTCACGACCTCAATGGACTGCTTTCCGAACGTCTTATAGATGTTCTCAGCGGTTTTGGGGCCGATCCCTTTATACAGGCCGGAGGACAGGTATTTGATAATTCCCTCTTTGCTGGATGGCGGCTCCTCAAAGAACGATTGGACCTGAAAAGCGTAGCCGTCCCGGTTTTTGTTTTTTACCCAGCGCCCGGTCAGGCGGGTGATCAGGGTTTCATTTTCCGGGAGGAAATCGCCTTTGGCCACAAAGGTTTTGTCCGTCTGAACCTGAGCGGGGGCGTCGTCATCTGCATCCACCAGGGAATACAGGGAGATCCGGTACTGTTGATCGTTTCCCCACAAACGGCGCTTAAAGCGCCCTTTAATTGTTGTGACCTGTCTAACGGTTTCCATGTTATGCACCTCTCTTGCGACGGGTCTTGGCCTTTTTTGCCTTACTGCGCACATTGAACGTCCGGCTGACGGAGGTTGTGATGTACGCCTCGTCAATCAGCATCTGATAGACCTCTGGATGCTCCTTTTGAAGGCGCTCCATATTTTCGGCCGACAGGGTTTTGCGCTCTGTGCTGCTGAAACCGGCTTTGTAGGAAAGATAAATGCTGTCCAACTCGCCGCTCTGATACCGATCGCCAAGCATATTGACCAGAGGAAGCTCAATGCTGTCCCGCTGGGCCTCCTTGCTCTTGATCATTGCATTCAGCTCGCTGATCTCCTGCCGGACAGCGATCGACTGCCGCAGGATCTCGGCCATGTGGACGGGGAACTTCAGCACATTCCCATCATTTCTTGCTGTCTTTCCGTAATGCCGGATCAATGCCTTTTTAAATTCGGACGCATGAGGCCCCAGCGCCTGGGAAGGAGGGATCTGTTTGAGAACATGTTCCTCCCAGAAGTCCTTCACAACCAGGGGAATGGTCTCCTCGTCCTCTTCCGTCAGCTCGCAAAGGTGATAGGTCAAGTCACTGCTCAGATTATTACCTCCGCAACTGTAACCGATGATGCAGTGTTTCAGGCCCCGAACCAGCATCCCGAATTTGCTTTGGGCGACATGCGCCGGATCCGGCTGCTCCCGATACTCCATATACTTGGAGAAGGAGGTAGTCTTTGCCTCAAACAGGACCATCTCATTTTTCTGGAGCTCCGTCCCACAGATAACGCGGTCTTCCTTCATCAGGAAAAGGCCGTCAATGTCCGCACGCATATAAGGGTAGAGAGTGCTCTCCACCATGCGCTTATCCCGGATGGGGACGGCGCCGATCTCACGGCCGATGGTTTCCAGCATGACCGGCTCCAAAGCGTGGCCAATATCGAAGCGGTATTTGGTTTCCAGGGAGACTTCCTCAGAAACCTTTTCCGGATCGACCTTATCCTCATAGATGTCTACTGGGGTTTTGAACCCGGACAGGCCGACAATAGCAGGGTAATCGGAAGCACAAACGGCGAGTTTGCGTTCTTTCAGCCATACTCCCCGAGGGATTTTTTCGGTGTCTTCCAGAATTACTGTGAAAGGATATGTTGTTTTCTTCTTTGCCATAGGAAATCCTCCTTGATAAACAAAGAAGGGTGTTTACACACCCTTCCGTCCAATGTACTTATCATTATAGGTATACTGTCCGGGCAAATCGTGGCCGGCGAAGTCAAACTTGAGGGCACGGGCGAATCTCTCGCGATATTCCGCCAGTTCCTTTGGGTTTTCGCTCTCTCCCATGAGGAGGGAAAGCACTTCGCTGAGGGACGAGTACACATCATACGCTGTCTGCGGCCTTTCTCCCCAAATGATCTTCCGGTTTTCAAATACGGGAGCTCCGTATTTGGCCGGGATCTTCAGAAATTTGAGCATGGCCAGCAGCGCCGTCGCCGGATGGTCCAGTACCGTTTCCACCAGTTTCCTGATGCACTCGCCGGAATCCTGAAAACGCTTGTCGATCAGCCGCAGCGACTTCTCGAATTCTTCCAGGCTGGTATTCCCGTTGTGCTCCAGCTTCAGCGGCATACAGTAGTTCAGGCCATAGCGGTCATCCGTCAGGCGCATCTGAGGCGAAATTGTGATCGCCTTGCGCCCGTTGTCGGAAGTGCTGATGCAAACCGACTGCTCATAGGTCAGATCCCGTGAGGCGGCATCGAAGGGGATCTCTACCTTGCACTCCCCCAGCTGCCAGGTGGCGCTGGTATAGCTGTGCGTGTAGTTACCCTTCACAAATTTTGCAGGCTTTTCACATGCAAAATACGATGCTGCTGCTTCCATCAGATCTTCGGCGGGGATAAGGTTGTATTTCCTCCCCAGGATCGCTTCAACCTTGCCGTTGTTGAAGATCAAAAGCCCTTCACCTGGGGTGAAATCCGCATAGTCATTGAGATGCGCTGCCAGGATCTCCGGCGGCAGTGCGTTCAGCGCATCACCGGAGATCCGCAGGCGGTCATAAATGGACGCCAGGGCGGTATCCCGCAGCATAAAGGTTTGGCCATTGGCTCTCAGAAAGATTTTGGTGCCGTTTGCGATGCTGTCATAGGCAAGCGTTTGCAGTACCTCGTCGTTCTCAAACCTCTCCTTCGCTTCTTCTGCGGTCGGCATTGCCCTGAAAATCAGGTTTTTGATCTTGACTGTGCCGGTGGAGCGGGCGGCGCCCAGCACCTTTGTCGCTGCCAAGAAGGCGCTTTCATCGTTGGTTTCGTAACAGAACCTGTCCTGATATGCTTTTGCAAACCGGGATTCTGTCTCGGTGATCGCGCAGGAATTCACCATTGTCATTGTCGTAGCCATAGAATGTTCCTCCTGTTGTTCGTTTCTGGTTAATTTTCGTTTCTCTATGTAAAAAGGCGGCCTCCCTCGACCAAAGGGAAGCTAACCTTGAATTGGCAATAAAAAAGGCACGGTCGCGCCCAGAAGGGCGCAATCGTGCCGTTAGGTTTCACACCGGCCAGCTGTCAACAGGGACGGGAGGCCTTACTTTACTGCTTCGGTGAGCAGCGGATACTTTCATGGAATACCTGAAGTGTACTCCCGTTTTTGTATCGTGTCAATACTCAGAATATACTGGAAAAGAAAAAAGCCACTCGAAAGAGTGGCTTTTTTCTTCTTACTTGTAACAGTAAAGGAAAAATGAATACAGCATTATTATAACGTGGTGTAGCGAAACTTTCAACTAGGAACCATTGGCAACGCAAATTCCCAGGCATTAAAAGACTCGATGATACCCACCTTTTTCGTATTCAAGTGCGTAGTCAAAGATGGTTTCCAGGTATTTTGGATCCAGGCACTCTGCCACACCGTCAACTTCAGCGATGTTATCCAGACTGTCCGGGCCAATCCATTCACCTCGGGCTTCATCAAAGACATTCCACTCGAACCAGTTTCCGTTCTCCAGATGGAGTTCCAGATCGCCGTACTGTGCGCCTCTTTGCAGGATCAGCAGTGCGTTATCATTGGGGATAAATTTTCCCATCTCATAATAGAACTCCCCACCATTGCATTTGTCACGGACATCGGCAATCTCCCGGCCGCACCTAAGCAGCGAAGCGTATACATCACCCTGGGCGCTGATCTCGCAGCGCAGGGAGCCTTTCTTTGCAGTGGCAATAACCCCGCCATACCAAAGGCTGTCTTGATGTTCTGCATCAATGAAGCGGTAGATTTCGAGGTCTATGCCATGTTCTTTTGCTGCTTTGGTCAGCTGCATTTTGACTGCTTCCTTTTGCTGGACAACCGGCGCAGGAAAACTTTTTTCTCTCTGCATCATACAGCACAACTCCTCTCAAACTTCCCGGATCAGGATACCGTTGCCGTCCATCAGGACGACATGGCTGGCATCGTTCCCGAAGTTCTCATAGAGATAAAGCTGCGGACAGTTTTCCACCTTGCCAGTTTTATAGTCTGGGAAGGGAGAATCTGTTCCCGCATTGGGAAAGTCAATCTCAGCGATGGGGAGTATCGGGAAATTGGTTTTGGAATGCAGGAGGGCTTTCTGTTCCGCGTTGGCCGCCAGGTCAACCAGCAGGGAGTGATACTCCCCACCGGTGGCCTTGACCACCACCATCCCCCATGGGGTCCGATACTGGAGCCCCAGGGCCGATTCCCGATCCCGATAGGTGTCGCGTTGGCCTTCTTGGGTTTTGGCAAAGGCTTCGATGGCTTTTGCCACATACTCTTTCGAATAGGTTTTTTCATTCAGTACAAGCATGATGGATTCTCCTTTGAAATTCAGTTGTTGTCAGTGGGAAACTGAGAAAGGCAGTCTTCCTGCGTGTTTCCCATATCAATTCCTTCAGCACTGAACAGAGCGTATATTTTCTTCATCTGTGCAGTTGTAGCCTTAAAGTGCAGAATGCGGTCAACCGGTTTTTCACCCATCAGGAAACGGGTTAAGGAAGGTTCCAGCATGGTGCTGGAGTCCTGCTCGCACTGTCCATCGTGGAAGAGAAAGACGTATTGGAATTGACCGTAATCCTCATCCTCTATCATGATATCGAAAAGAGCATGGGGATACGCTGCAGAGAGGCTTGTAAAGGCATCACAGAGCTGGTCAAGGTCAAGGGCGCTGATGACACCGCCATAGGCATCGCAGTTGTACGATGCCCAATAACAATTATCATGGTCCTCTACCTGGGCGTCTCTTGTACCATAAGAATTGCGCTCCATCATATCGTCAATAGTCATGGTGATGGCTTCTGCCTGCGCATAGGTAAAATGCTCTGCAGGAAATACAACCTGCAAAAAGAGTGCAATGTCATGATCCTTCATATTGTCAGGAATGAACATAGTTTTTTCTCCTTTCCAATTTCACATTGTTTTTATGCAGCTGCCTTTTGATAGCTCCAAACACCGCGTTCTTTGCTGCTGAAGCAAGCGCCGCGCTGAAGGGTCTGCCGGATTTTCTCTTTCCAAGTGGGATAGCCCTGTACCTTCTTGTGTCCTTCCATGGCCTTGTAGATTTCCTCAAGGGGAGCGGTGCCGCCCAGGTCATCCATAACAGCGGCGACAACATCCCGCCAGGTGGCGTTTTTGCTGTCCCGGATGTCAAAGGGCCGCTTTGCCGGCAGGCTGACATAGCAGAACACGCCGCCGTCCTTGCGCAGGATCATCAGGTACTCATGGACGATCTTGATGAAGGAGCCGGTATAGATCCTGGAATCCGAGACGCAGTTGTGCTGCGCCTTGATCACGATCTGCTCCAGCGTTCCGGGCTTTGCAATGTCGCAGAGCATGGAGTAGAGCTTTCCTTTGCGCTTCATATCGCCCATCAGGACGAACATTCGGCCACCCTTTTCCAGGGCGGAATACTGTTTGAGGCAGCAGTAGTTCATCTTCTCCACAAACTCATCCCAGTCCTTGCAGCGGGAGAGGTCGTTCATCTTAGGATCGAACCCGTAACGCTGCATAACCTCCTGGTCGCTGTACTGCTGGCCGGAATAGACGATCATATCGCCGTACGGAGGGTGCCAGAAGATGTTCTCCGGCCGTTCGGGAATGTCCATCGTCATCATGTCGAACCCCATATTGAGGTCGCAGTATGTGCCGGACAAACCAAGGCGCTGGCAGACATCCCGTGTTGTCCCCCCGCCAACCATAAAGTCGGAAAGGGAAGTCAGGTGAAACTGATGGATCAAATCTTCAATCAGCCTGGGAGAGCAGTTACCTCGGTAGCTGCTTTTCCCGCCGGCTCCCCGGTCGGGATAGGAAACAATGCTATTCATAAAAAATGCTCCTTTACAAGGCAAAGCCGCCCTCCTAAGAGAACGGCTTTGAATGGTTTGGTGTTGTATTTACTTATAGGATTACCTCTTATGCTTTACGCTTCGGTATGACGACTTAAAATAACGTCGGTTTCCTCTTCGGTAAAGCTCATAGGCATTGCCCATTGGTTTAGAGGCAGAGGCTCCAAACCCGCCATATCTCTTAACGCTTCGTCCATCCCGCAGGCATCACAAATGTATACCTTTACGCGTCGGCTGAGCGCATTATGGACCGGGTTTGCTGCCATATAGTCACGCCCACACCGAGGGCAGGGGAGGCCTTCCCCTCGACCCTCAGCCTGCATCTTTCCGAGAGCTTCCAATAGTTTTTTAGCCTTGTCGAGTTCCATTTGAACCTACCCCTCCATTTACAAATCTTCTGGAATGCGGATCGTCGCAATCGGGAACGCATCGTAGTTCCCGTTGTCTCCCAGCAGCTCCTCGATGGTATCCTGGGCCTCCTGGTTCAGATCGTCCCAGAAGATTTCGATGTGGTCAGCGTAGATGTTCATAAAAACAACTCCTTTTCTTTTATAGGTTTCCGCGTAGGACGGTTAGCCTACCTTTCTCTGATGTTCTGCCATTTCAGCGTTATCAAGCTCCAGCTGACGCCTGATTTCCTGGTGGTGAGTCGGTAAAATCCAGTATTTCGCCATATCGTCACCGAAGTGCATCGGGTCTGCAATGGAGTCGCCGATTTTAACAAACCCGGCGCAGCCGATGAGCGAAAGCTGGATGTAACACATCAGGCCAACGATATAGTCGATGTCCTGGGCCGCCACCACCACATGATCCTGCCAGCGAAGTTCCGGCCGATTTCGGACCAGCTCGCCAGCAATCACATTGACGCCGGCGATCAGCGTCGCCCCGGCGCCGCAGGCAGGATCGCAGAGGCTGATATAGCCCTTGCGCTCAATTTCTTCGACGGCGCTTGTCAGGGTCATCTCAGCCATCAGCTTGCAGATGTTGTACGGTGTAAAGAACTGGCCAGTCCAATGATTGTTCAGGCCAAGCTCCATATAGGCGTCTCCCAGAAAATCCTGGTCAGGATTCACTGCAAGAGCAGTGGCAACATCCGCCGTCAAATCAGCAAAGGTGGCCATTTCCTCGGCAGTGTACCGGCCACTGATTTTCTGGTACATTTCTTCCCGGTTTTCCCACTGCTCGCTTTCTTCCTTAGCTACCTGGTTGGAGATGGAAATGGCGAACATAGTGATGAAATCACTCCAGATCCGCCAGGGTTCGTAGTGATCCGCCAGGCGGAGCAGCTTTTTGGCGAAGGGTGACCGCACAGAGCTTACTTTTCTCATTGTTCGGTCCGCCCTTCGTTCTGAAATTCGATCGGCTTAAAGCCGATGCTGTCGCAGAAATAAAAGCAGCTGCCTTCCGGCGTTTGGATTTCCACCACATCCGAAACCGACAGAGATCGTCCCCGATAACCTTCGGGGTGTGCCATGTTGAAGATGTAATACACCTCTTCAAGATCAGCGGCATCTACTTCGCCATCAAAAACAGGTTCATAGAGCTCCGATGGGAAGCGATCCGGGCAGATTTTCTGAAAGGCTTCCAAGTTCCTGTAGATCAGCTGCTTCGAATCCTGTTCCGGAACAATTTGGTAGATTACGATTTTCATGTGTTTTCCTCCTTTGGTTTTTGGTATCTTGCTTCTCTATGTAAAAAGGCAGCATCCCTCGACCAAAGGGAAGCTGGCCTTGAATTGGCAATAAAAAAGGCACGGTCGTGCCCAAAAGGGCGCAATCGTGCC
>ERZ779840.1458-NODE-1458-length-22671-cov-5.067961_pt1 | contig 22671 bp, 20 predicted proteins | sample MGYA00511561_ERZ779840 | MGnify/ENA primary metagenome ERZ779840 (study PRJEB29588, sample SAMEA2162036) | human gut metagenome | biome: human gut; feature: human-associated habitat; material: faeces | place: Denmark | collected 2008/2010 ...
GCTTTTCCATATAATATATAGATAGAGGGGTGTTTTCATGAAGTGCGCAAAGCGATCGTGTTTCTGGCTGCTGCCGTTCTTTTACCTCAGCTTCTGCATCAATGAGGCGATCCTCCGCGCCGTGACCGCAAGCGCTTTCTGGCGCAGCGGGCTGGCCGTCGCGTGGATTTTCGCGCTCGTTCCGGCGCTGGCGCTGGGCGTCCTGTGCCGTGTTTTCCCGCCGAAGCTGAACCGTGTGCTGGAGCTGGCCTTTAGCTGGTTTTTCTTCCTGTTTTATGCTTCCCAGCTCATTTATTTTCAAATCTTCGGCTGCTTTTATTCGGCCTATTCCATGGGAAACGGCGGGCAGGTTCTGGAATTTTGGAAGGTCACGCTGCATACTATGGCCGAAAACTGGCTGCCGCTGCTGCTCCTGCTCCTGCCGCCCATGTGCCTGACGGTTTTTGGCCGATTTTTCAGTATCGCACGGCCGAAACGCTGGGTTTTGCTGCCTGTTGCGCTCGCGCTGGCCGCAGCCGTCCACTTTGGCGCGGTTGCGCTGCTGCCTGCCTTCGGCACGGCACCGATGTCGGCCTATGACCTGTATCATAACACAAATGACCTCTCCGCCGCAGTCCCACGCCTCGGCCTGCTGCCCGCCTTCCGGCTGGATATTCACCGTTTGGCCTTCGGCTTCCATGGCGGTGCGATCATACCGGAGCATCCGGAGCCGTCCGAGACCGAACCTTCGACCCAGCCCTCGAGCGAGACCGCTTTTGCTGCGGAGCCGACCGAGCCGCCCATCGATACTAGCCCGAACGTGCTTGCGATCGATTTTGACAGCCTCATCGCAGGTGAGACAGACGATACGATCCGCCAGCTCCACGAATATTTTTCCGCACAGACCCCCACCGCAAAGAACGAAAAAACCGGCATGTTCAAGGGCTGCAACCTCATTTTGATTACCGCCGAGGGCTTTTCCTATCTGGCGGTCGATCCTGAGCTGACGCCGACGCTCTACAAGCTCACGACCGAGGGCTTCCGGTTTACGAATTTCTATACGCCGATCTGGGGCGTTTCGACCTCGGACGGCGAATATGTCGCGCTGACCGGCACCATCCCGAAAAACGGCGTCTGGAGCTTCAGCCGCACCTCCACGAAGGCCATGCCGCTGACCATGGTGCAGCAGCTCAAAAAGCTGGGCTATACCGCCTACGCCTACCACGACCACACCTACGGCTACTACGACCGCGAGCTTTCGCATCCGAACCTCGGCTACATCTACAAGGCGCGCGGACGCGGACTGGACGTTGCGGGGACGTGGCCGGAGTCCGACATTGAGATGATCGACCTCTCCACCGCTGATTACATGGGCAAGGAACCGTTCCATGCGTATTACATGACGGTTTCCGGCCACTTGGAATATAATTTCGGCGGCAATGCCATGGCGGCAAAGAACCGAGCATTGGTCGAGGACCTGCCTTACAGCGAGGCTGCGCGCGCCTATCTTGCCTGCAACATCGAGCTTGACCGTGCGCTGGAGCTGCTTTTGCAGCGGCTGGAGGAGGCGGGCGTTGCGGACAACACTGTCATCGCCCTCTCCGCCGACCACTATCCCTATGGCCTGACCGTTGAGCAGCAGAGCGAGCTGGCGGGGCACGCGCTCGACGAACGCTTCGAGCTTTACAAAAACGCCTGCATCATCTATAAAAAGGGGATGACGCCTGAGACGGTCGAGCGCCCCTGCTCGTCGCTCGATCTGCTGCCCACGCTGTCAAATCTGTTCGGTCTGGACTTTGATTCGCGTCTTTACATGGGGCAGGACGTGTTTTCCGATGCCGAGCCGCTCATTATTTTCAGCGACCACAGTTGGCTGACCGCGCACGGCACCTACTACGCGCCGACGGGCGAGTACACCTCCACCGACGGCACCGAGCCGGCCGAGGGCGAGATTGACCGCATCAACGGTATCGTGAGCAATAAGTTCACGGTCTCCGCATGGGTTCTGGATTCGGATTATTGGCGCACGATTTTCGGCGACAACCTGCCGCCGGACGAGGAAGTCGGCTGAGCGTGATACGATAGGGAAATGTGTAAACAGCGGCTTCCTCCGAAGGCAGCTTACAGCACCGAAAAAGACCGATTTTTACGAATCCCGGCTGCCGCACAGATTTTCTGCTTGCTTTTTTTCAAAACAGCGGCTATAATAAACTATATTCACGCCGGTGTGTTGGAATTGGCAGACGAGGCGGACTCAAAATCCACAACGCCGTTTCATACCACCTTGGCGTAAACCCTTGATTTTACAAGGCTTTTTGAAAACTGAATATGGTTCTTGTTTTTAATGTCCCTCCACGATGTCCCTCCAATTTCTCGGGCAGGACATCGGGAGATGACTTAAAATATGAGATGCCGGTGTGTTGGAATTGGCAGACGAGGCGGACTCAAAATCCGTTGGGCTAATAACCCGTGCGGGTTCGACCCCCGCCACCGGCACCACACCTTGAAGGCTCGCAAACCCTTGATACGACTGGGTTTGCGGGCTTTTCTTTATGCTCTATATTCTTATGTATGTCCCTCGCTCATCAGCAAATTTGCCGTTTTCGGGCTGATTTTCGGAGGGACATTGGAGGGACATAGCACATTAAGCGGAGGGATATACGCCCAAAATCGCATTGGCAGACGCAACCTTTGAAGTGAAATTCAAGTGCGTGTAAATGTTTGAGGTGGTCGAAATGTCGCTGTGACCCAACCACTCCTGAATTTCTTTCAGGCTTACACCGTTTGCGTACAACAGGCTTGCACAGCTATGCCGCAGATCATGAAAGCGAATCTTCCGCATACCGTTCTTTTGCAGAATCAGCGGAAAATGCTGTGTGAGATATCCGGGCTTCACAAGTTCACCGATCTCGTTGACATAGATATAACCGGTGTATTTTTTGCAATAGGAACGCCCGCATAGTTTTTGATTCAACTCCTGCTGTGCTTTCAGACGGTGCAGCAATTCTTCAAACGGTGGGACAAGCGGCAGACTGCGGTAGCTGGATTTCGTCTTTGTCCGATCCTTTTGGATGATCTTGCTTTTGCCGTCTATGGTTGCCTGTGTAACCGTGTGACGAATGGTGATTGTTTTCTTTTTGAAATCAATCGCATCCCACTTTAAGCCGACTGCTTCACTTCGGCGCAGTCCGTAAAATGCACCGAGGATAACGCCAAGCTCTATGGGGTCGCCTTTGACGATTTCAAAAAGACGATTTAGCTCATCTTCTTCGTAAACGCTCCCGACGAACTTTTCTTTTTTCGGCCGTTCAATGCGATCCGCTGGGTTCGTATCAATCAAACCGAGTTTGAAAGCGTGCTGTAAGGCTTTACGGATATTGGCGTGGCGGTGTATGACCGTGTTTGCGGAAACACCCCGCACCGTCAATTCGTAGGTGTAGTAATCTTGTATATGCTTTGGCGTGACCTCGCACAGAGCCAGTCCGGGGTGGTGTTCCTCAAAGTACGGAATGATTTTGCTTTTTATCGTCATAGAATACGCTCCGTAAGTTGTTTCCTCCACATTCTTTTTTGTCATATCCAGCCAGTCGAGCAGAAATGCCGTAAAAAGAATTGTGCCTGCGGGGGCTTTGCCTGTGCTGCGTTCGATTGCTCTTGCCTCTAATTCGGCTTCTTTTGCGGCACGAGCTTCGGAAAGCATTTTTTCGGCACGCTTTTTGTTTCCCTTTACGGTTAGGCCCGTGGACTTCGACGGTGTGTGCCGTTTACCGTATTCGTCCACATAGTTCAGTACCATATGATAGTACCCGTTTTTCTCTCGCAGATGTCCTGCTACCATAATAAAACCTCCTTTGATTGGTACAGCGTAGATTCATCTGCCATTGACATTCATATTGTAGCAGAAAGAACCCCATAGGCCAAATGTGCAAACGAGGTTTTACGCAGTAGATTTATCTATCAATTCCAAGTATTCCAGAATGTTGAGCTTCGGGATTCGATAACGGCGGCCGACGATAAAACTCTTGATTTTGCCGGACTTCAAAAGCCGATAAGCGGTTTTGTCGCAGATACCGCCGAGCATTTCACACATTTGCTCGACATTGACTACATCGGGATAATCCGTGAATAACATTTTATAGGCTGTCTGTGATTCCATAGGCAGCCCCCTTAACGATTCTTCGGGATAATCTCGTAGTCATATCCTTTTCTCTGATTACAATAGGTGCAGGTGTCTTTCTCGGTCTGCTGCGGGTCAATCCTGCGTAAAGAATAAGCGCCCGTACCGTAGAAATTGTCGGCACAAGCGCTGCAAAGGCAAAGGATTAACTTTTTCGGCACACTCTCGATCAGACCGATACTGACTGCCAGAGCGTGATTGATACCGTGTATATGCTTTTCGGACAAGTGACCGATAAAGTTACCCAAGCGACGCTTATCCACGGTTCGCAGTTGTTCCAAAAGGACGATAGAGGGCAATTCCAAGCCGTTTTCGGCGTCGATGTAGTAATGGGTAGGTAGTTTCGGCTTTGCGTCCTTTTTGCTTGTAATAGAAGCGATAATTACCGTAGGACTGTGCTTGTTGCCGACATCGTTCTGAATGATAACGACGGGGCGATAACCCTCTTGTTCCGAGCCGATCCCGTGTCCTAAATCAGCGTAATACATATCGCCTCGTAAATATGTGTGATTCATAGTGTTATGACCTCCTTTGAAAATTTAGGCGGTTAGCCGCCTATGTAGAGGTCAAAGACAGAACAGAATTAAGGTCGGGAAGATATAAACATTCTCCGTTTCAATAGACCCGTCCTGCCGTTTGACCTTGTATAAAGAAACAATCCTATTTGTCCTCGACACCCCGGATTGCTGCGGGAAGTCATCAAACGGCTGTCGGCTTGTCAGCTCCACGGGAATCTCACCCCCGGCAGGTTCTCTGTCGGCTGCTCTCATTGCCTGCGACGGATCACGCACGAAAAACGCTTCAACGCTCGGACTGTGACTGAACAGGAGTATCATTGTCCCTATTGCTTGTCGTCGCCATATCGGGAGCCGCCCGATACTGATAGCCGACTGTTATTCGCTCTTTGCAGAAAATGAAAGCCAAAGACCTAAAAACATACAGGTGAAATCTCGTTGCTTTCTTTCCCGCAGATCGTGGCGCAGCCGCTAATGTGGCTTATGCTCATCACAATAGCAATAGGAATGTGTTTGATGAATGGGTATTCAGTTGTCAAAGGACACGCCCATTCACCGCATAAAAGAGGAAAACAGGCAGAGAGTTTTCGTACCTCTCCACCTGTTTCCTCACTTAATGATGATTGTTCAACCACCTATTCAAGAATTTTTTTCAATCTTTTTTCAGCCGCCGATATGGATTTCCCGATGGCCTGAAAGGTACAACCCTCCTTTTCAGCGATTTGTGCGTATGTAAGCCCCATAAAGTAATATAGTATGAGCCGCCGTCTCTGTACTTCGGGCAGTTGCTTAATAGCTCTGTGCAGGGCCTCATACCGTAAGTTCCGAAATACCGTTTCCTCCACCGATTCCGGGGGCATTGCCGCCCGACTGTATAGAGAAATCTCGGTAAGCTCTGAATGTTCATAATGCCTGTCCCATTCATTGAGAATAGAAAGGTCGTCCAATTCAAAGCGGTTTAGTACCTCGAATAACTCTTTTGTTATCTGTAATTCCCGTAACATACCTTGTCCGTCCTGAAAGGAAAGAAAATGCTTGTCCTCTTTTTCGGTAAGTGTGTAGGGATTATATTTGTCTTTTCTGCGTTTTGGACGCTTCTCGTCCATGGTCGTTTACCTCCGATCAATCTGAATTTTTTGAGATTCAGATTGATCGGGAGGGCTACGGCAACCGACACTATAAAAAGTCGAAATACCGCAAATTATAAAAACGCACCTACATAGCGACAAATTTCGCCGTGCAAGTGCGTTTGTTTCATTGTATCTATGGCATATCAGTTCAGTATGTAAGCCGCAATGCCCCTTTGTAGGGCAAGTGCTTTTTTTGATGGAACACCTCTGATAATGCCTATGTCATAGACTCATATTCGCTGCTCATTACAAGCAGCGGAACGCCGAGTGTACTCCAGCGCATAAAAAAATCCCTCCAATCCAAAAAACTTGGATTTGGAGGGTATAGGCGTGTTGAATTGCCCCGACAAAACCTCGTTTTTTTTATTTGGCGGGGTTGGTATTCTATATTGAGTTCAGTTAATTGCGAACTGTCCGTACATTTATAATTGAATTGCTGTGCCATTATAAAGATGGCATAAATCAGTATAATTATATATGGAGGTGGACTGTAAGTGCATAACCGACCTGAAATGTTGGGGTGTATCATCAAGGCTGCTCGTGAGAACGCCGGAATTACCATAGAAGCGTTGGCAAACAAAGTGGATATTACCGAGCGATACCTATACAGGATCGAGAACGAGGGCAAGAAACCAAGTTTTGATGTCCTACATAAGCTCGTCCGAGAATTGAACATTTCTGCGGATTCGATTTTCTACCCCGAAAAGCCGTCCAAAGATTCCGAGGTAGAAAATCTCCTCCGTATGCTTTCAGCTTGCGATGAACGGTCATTGGAAGTCGTCAAAGCAACTGCGAAAGCCTTAATCGATACTGCACCCGAAAAGTAGCCGCAAGGCTGCTTTTTTATGTGCAATACAATTCATATTGTGGTGTATAAAATCAAGCCAATTTATTGGCGTTTTATAATAACAGGTAATCTCTCACCCATTCGGCATAATAATTCATTGCTTATACTGTTGGAATTTTTGGCAACGACATCAGCAGAAAGATCGGTGCAGCCATCCGTATCTATCAAAGTTGCAATATCACCGACTGCTATTCCTTCTGCATCTGTTATATCAATGGCAAGCTGATCCATACAGATACGACCTATCACGGGAACAATGTACTGACCTATCAATGCTCTGCCATTGCCGTTCGATAAACTTCTCGGAAATCCATCGCCATATCCGATTGGCAGAATTGCAATTCGACTGTTACGCTCTGCGACAAAGCTCCTGCCATATCCAACAGAGTCTCCTTTTTCAATCCGCCGTATCAGCACAACTCGGCTTTTTAAGGATAAGACGGGACGCAGATCGAGTTGAAGTTCTATATTATCATCCGGCAAAGATTTAACCCCATACAAGGCTACGCCTGTTCTGACATAGCTACATTTAAGCTCTGGGTAATTCAAGAAACCGTAACTACTTTGAATGTGCAATTTAGGAATATTTATACCAGATTTTTTCAGATGATCAATGAGATTATAAAAGCCATCAATTTGTCCTCTTGTAAATGCAATATCGTCAGGCATACTGCTATCCGAGCAGCATAAATGTGTAAATATGCCGCATACATTTAGGCTTTTCATTGTAAAAACCTTTTCCACATCCAAAAAGTCAGCACTCGGTATTCCCAGCCTGTGCATACCCGTATCTATTTTGATATGGGCGTTTACCATCACTCCCTGCCTGTTCAGCGCATTTGCATATTCAAAGCTAATCAGAGTTTGTATCAAATTATATTTTTTCAATTCAGAAGCACGATCAATACTTGTATATCCAAGTATAAGTATTTCCCCACGAATACCATATTTTCTCAAGCTAATGCCCTCGTCTATTGTTGCAACAGCAAACGCCCGAACTCCGATTTTTTCAAGGTGGGTTGAAATTTCATAAGCTCCGTGTCCGTATGCCTGAGCTTTTACAACTGCCATCAATTCGCATTTCGGCGGCATAGCCTTTCTTAATGTTTTTACATTGTGTTCCAAATTGTTCAAATCAATTTCTATATATGCTCTATCTGTATCGTTATCATACCTTACCTTTTTTGGTCTGTATTTATTCCACAATACCGTTGTTGCTATACCAAACGCTACCGATGATAAGCAAACTATTAAATAATGAATAATGCTATTATCAACGAGCAAATTCTCTAAATGAAGCAATTTTGCAAACAACCGTATGATTACAATCATCATTGGATGAATAATATAAATAATCAGAGAGGATGTTCTAAGCCATATAATGCGTTTACCCTTAAAATGCAGGATAATATTGAAAAGGAAATACATACACGGCAACAAAAATATATACATACTATCATGCCGTTGCAGATTACAAAAGTGTAGTGTAAGAGCTTCTATAAACATCAAAACAAAACTAATACTAAATCCGCAAATACTTTTTCTAAATTCAATTTTGTGACGATTATCAGCTATAAGCCCTCCAAGTACAAAGAAAATAGGGGCGAAGAAAATACCGTTTCTTGTATGGTCTGAGATTTGAAAAATCAAATTATAAAATCCGTCTAAAATACCGATTTTTTCGGATAATCCATAATAGCTATCACCAAACAGACCGATAAAATAGAGAATCCCTGTCATGATCAAGGCTGCCCCATAGTCAAACTTTCTGACCAAATACCACGCAATCGTAGCGCCAATGATAGATGCAGGCAGATACCACAAATGATATAAAGTACCGTCGAAAACAATGTCCTTGATAATGTTTGGCAAAAGGTTGTCCATTCTGAAATAACCGTTATATATGTTGATAGGTATGTATATCAGCATAGCTACTCCATAAATAAGAGCAGTCTTTTTGACGAACATCCATAATTTACTGTTGTTATAAGCATATCTTGAAATCAGAAAGAACCCGGATGTCATAAAAAAGAATGGAACAGCAACACGAGCTATAATTCGTGTCAACATAAAGTCGCCTGTTTCGCTGAAAGAACCAAGCGGGGAAGTGTGTATTGCAATTATCAATAGTGCGGCGATAAACCTGAAATAGTCAATGCCCGTATAGTTCTTGTTCATTGTTCTTCCTCCATACGGTGACAATAAAACCGTCTATGTTATTTCCTGATATTTGGTTAACATAGTTTTCTTCTATATTGATTGTAGTTTCATTGTTGTTTGCAGGAACATAATATATTTCAATCTCGGTTTCACAAACTGCGGTGAATATAAGCCTGCTATTATCCCGATAATTTTTTATAAATTCTGCATATTCTTCAAGGGAAAAAACTTGCTCTGTAATTATTTTTGAATGTGGATATCCTACATATCGAAAATGCCAAGGTTCATGTGAAATTCCTGTTATATTTTCTTTATCCTTGGCATAGTGCTCAATAAAACCGTAATCGGGTGCTGCCTGCCTAAATTCTTCACAGATACCGACATAGGGAAAATCGGGACGGATAAAATCTATGTCCGGCTTGTTCAGTCCTAAATCAATCGCAAGTCCTGTTTGATGTTCGCTGTGATTTGGCAAAGCAACATACTTTCGTGTAAACTCCTCTCCGTTATCTTTAAGAGAAGTATTATATATATTTACTTGTTCCTCTAAGGTTCGATATCCGCTTACAGGAACAATAGCGTTCCCTGATGAAATCTTTTGGAATATAAGCTGTAATGCGTTGGCAGCTTCACGGCTCAAAAGGGTTTCTTCATAGCGGCTGTTAAGAGAAACATAAAACTTTCTGCTGTTATCTCTGTACGGATGCCGAGCGTTTACAAGCAGCAGATCACCTTGATATATTTGTTCTTTTCTTAGAGTTACTGTTTTCATCATTCCACATACAGACTTATCAGCTTGTCCAACATATCCGCAAAGGACAGACCGATACCTTTCATCATATTTGGATAGCGACTGTGGGAGGTAAGTCCCGGTATGGTATTCACTTCATTAAAAATGATCTCATTGGAAGGTGTATAAAACATATCTACCCTCGCAAAGCCGGAACAGCCCAAAGCCTTATATATCGCCACCGCTGTTTCCTGTACCCGTTTTTCTTCTTTTGGAGAAAGTCTTGCAGGCATATGGATTTTTGAAGTTTTTAAGGTATATTTTTCTGTATAGTCAAAGAAACCGTTTGACAGTTCAATTTCATCTATTCGTCCAACCGTCAGGTTGTCGATACCGAGTATGGCGCAGCCTACCTCAAATCCACCTATTGCTTCTTCAACGATGACTTCTGTATCGTGTTCAAAGGCTGATTCTATGGCGGTATTTATTTCTGCTTGCTCAGTTACTTTTGTAATACCAAAAGACGAGCCTGCACGAACCGGTTTTACGAAAAGCGGATAGGAAAGCTCTGTTTCGATTTTTTTCAAAGCCGTATTCTTTTCAGAGCGTTTGAAAGTTACCGATTTCGGAACTTTTACTCCGGCAAGGCTTACGAGTTTGTGCGCTCTGTCCTTATCCATACAGAGAGCCGAAGCAAGCGTATTGCAGCCGATCACAGGAATACCCGAAAGTTCAAACATTCCTTGAAGTGTGCCATCCTCTCCGTTTTTGCCGTGTAAAATTGGGAAAACCAAATCTATATGAACAGCAGTGTATTGATCCTCGTCAAATTCCCAAATGCCCTTTTGAGAGTGACTTACAGATACGGTCACAGGATAGAGATTGTCCCGATCCCCGCTCCAAGTATTATTTGCTATGTTCTCATACCGACCTTTGTAGTGATACCAGTCCCCGTTTCGAGTGATTCCTATGGGGATAATGTCATACTTATCATGATTGATATTTTCAAAAACAGAAAATGCCGATTGTAATGACACCTCATACTCTGTTGAATTGCCTCCAAAAATAACTGCTATTTTTTTCTTCTGCATATTACGCACCTCTTTCTTCAATTTTTATATCATTTGGTAGTTCATAACCTATTTCGCATTGGTTAATATACAATTCTGCTCCAGTTTCCCTACAAGTCTTTTTATCCCGTTCAGAACGATAAACGGGAGCGATTTGATAGGTTTGTCCATTTCGTTTAATGTAAGAAACTGACGAATTAAAAACTGAATATTCAATGTTTACGGGGCTTTGCGACAAAATTCGACCATACATATATTTATCATCAAAGCTAATCTCAATCTGGAAAGTATTGTCCGTATCGTTGCGGATTTTTAAATCTAACCACCCTTCGTTGATTGTCGCATCAGTTCCGCAAGGTAAATCTTCTGTTGTGGATGGAAATGACTCAACAGCGTGTCCGTGTCGCTCAATAACTGTAAGAGGTGTGTGTAAAAAAAGCCAAAATAACATATTGCTTAATTGACACAAACCTCCACCATAAGAGCCGACAATCTTTCCGTCAACAAGGTTTAATCCGTCCTTATATTTCTCGTGGTGGTCTGCCCACCGTACAAGCTGCCAAAAAGAAAATGTTTCATTTGGCTCAATAATCACCTTATTGATTGTTCTTGCGGCAAGTTTAAGATTATGTACCTTGTTAATTTGATATTTCATATCAAATCCACTGTTTTCATTCAGCATAAGTGATGAAGTTTCAAATACCGTATTAGGCAATAGTGCCTCAGATTTATTTTTGGCGTATTTGTTTCCGTCTATCAGCATTTCTAAATAGAACAGTTTTTTCCTTTGCCATTTACGGATAGGAAGTAAAAAGGGAAACACCTGTGTCAGTCTTTTCCTTTTCATAAATTCACCCTCTTAGTTTGTTTCTCCCAGATATTCTTCAAGGCATATTCCTCGTTTGTATATTTCGGTAGCCGCATTAACACCGACATATCGGTAATGCCATGGCTCGTTGGCTATACCTGTGATTGCAACTTTATTCTCTGGATAGCGATATATAAACCCATAGCGATAGGCATTTTGAGCGAGCCAGTTATAAACCTCATAACCATATGAATTTATGCCATCAGCATTTATATCAACGCCAAGACCAAGTTGATGTTCACTTGTTCCCGGAATAGCAACCCAGCGTTCTGTTTCTGTTTTTGCGTCGGATTCAGAATATCCTTTTTCGATATACTCCGCCATTGATTCATCGTATATTTGCTGTTGCTCCTGCTCTGTTCTGTAGCCGGAGGCAACAACAGGATATACACCATCATCCCTCATATCATCAAACATTTTCTGAAGCTGAGGGTATATTCTGCTGTCCACGCATTGTCCGTTTGATAGTTCTGTTAAATCGATTTCACTGTCAGTTTCAAGGGGATGCCATTTATTCACCAGTATCAAGCACCATTCTCCATCTGCTTCATTTTCATTACCAAAATCAATGGAAGGCAATGATGCCTTGTTGTATATATCTGTCCCTGCAAAACGCTGAACAAAGATGCAGGCTAATGCTATCAGTAAAATCAGGATGCAGATAAATAAGTGGGGACGGCGTTTCTTGGTTTGTTGGGTATGAGTTGACATCGTTTTTCCTCCCTGATAAGCTAAAAAAGCACGCTTGCTTTTGGTACTATAAGTGTACCAAAAGCAAGCGTGCTTTTTTTTCGTTTCCCCACAAGAGTTTCCTATGTTTTCCTGCGGAATTTCTTACGATTTTCCTACAGGAGCGGAAGAGTGACTGTAAATTCTATTTGCTCATTTTCACTTTTTGCGGTAATTGTTCCGTTATGAAGCTCAACGATTTCTTTTGCAACTGCAAGACCCAATCCTGCACCTCCGCTTCTGGAACTTCGTGCAACATCAAGACGATAAAACTGTTCAAAAATGCGTACAAGCTTTTCTTTTGGAATGGTATTGCCGCAATTGGTAAACTGAATACACAAATTTTCACCGTTTTGTTTTACAGCAATATGAATCGTGCTGTCATCAAAGCTATAATTCACTGCATTTCTCAGCAGATTATCAAAAACGCGCTGCATCTTATTGACATCGCACTTTATCATAGTGTCTGGGGCTATTTCAAGCTCACATTTTAAATTCTTCTCTAAAAACATTGGTTTGAACTCGTATGTAAGTTGTTCAAGCATACGGGTCAAATTGACCCTGCTGTACTCAAGAGTGATATTAGAAAGATTAAACCGCGTGATTTCAAAAAATTCGTTAATTAAATCCTCAAGATGTTCTGCTTTTTCCAAAGAAATTGACAAATACTTTTCTCTTAATTCTTCGGAAATTTTGTTTTCGTCCCGCAGTAAAGTTAAATACCCAATTACTGAGGTGAGTGGGGTTTTCAAATCGTGGGCAAGATAAACAACAAGGTCATTTTTCCGCTGTTCTGAAAGCTCTGCTGCCAGTTTTCGTTGTTCAAGAGTATGCTTAATATGATTGATTTTCTTTTCGATTGCAGTTAATTCAGAAGGCAAAACAATATCTCCTGAATTTTCTTCTATCAGAGCATCTATACTACGGTTAATTTCTTTGAAATACTTGGAAAATTCATTTAGATAAAAGCGCAAAATAATTGCAAATAACAGTAAGGAAAGCACTACGAAGAAAAGACTCATATAATCTCTAATATATATTGAATATACATTATAAGCTCGGTCATAATCATGGTAGACAAAATTATCCAAAAAACCCACAAAAGTGTCTGCTATGTGCCCTTTTAAAAATAGAGAGTACAAGGCAGCTAATAAAGCAAACGCAAAAAACAACATTCCAAAAGTTCTAATCAATAATTTGTTTTTAAGAAGACGATAATCATCTCTTTCGCTATTTCTTTTATTTTTCAATGGTATATCCCACTCCCCACACAGTTTTTATAAATTTCGGTTTTTTTGCAGGCTCATTAAGCTTTTCCCTCAATCTTCCGATATGAGCCATAACAGTATTATTGTTATCAAGGAATTTCTCACCCCAAATATTTTCAAACAATTCCTCAGACGAAATAACTTTTCCTCTGTTCTCACACAAGTACCAGAGGATAGAAAACTCAATAGGTGTCAAAGTAACCTCTTTTCCATACAAAGTACATTTGTGAGTATTCTTGTTTATAATAAGTCCTCTTACATCATGTTCTGCAATGGGAGCATCTTTTTCCTCGGTATTAGCCGCATTATTATAACGAACATAACGACGAAGCTGTGTTTTTACTCTTGCGACAACCTCCAAAGGGTTGAATGGTTTTGTAATGTAATCATCAGCTCCGATGGTAAGTCCCATAATTTTATCAGTATCCTCAACTTTTGCCGTCAGAATTATAATAGGATAAAAATACTGTTCTCTGATTTTCTGACAAATACGAAATCCATCAATATCTGGAAGCATTACATCTAAAATTGCCAAATCCAAATTTTGTGACTCGATACACTTGAGAGCGTCCATACCATTATAGAATTTATGTACCGTGTATCCGTCATTTTTTAGATATACCTCAATTAAATCGGCTATCTCTTTTTCATCATCAACTATTAAAATATTTTCATTCATATTATTCGCACTCCTTATTAACCTTGTCTGGCAAGGCTTCCATAATATCTCCAAAATCGCAATTCAAGTATTCGCATATTTCCAATAATACAGGGAGCGTAACATTCTCATTTTTACCAAGTTTAGCAAAAGTGCTTTTGCTTGCACCAACCGCCACTCTTAATTGACTTTTTTTCATCCCTTTATCTATAAGTAGTTTCCAAAGCTTATTATAACAAACTTTCATTTCGTTCCTCCGAATAGACTTATTAACTCTATCATAGCACTTAAATCGCTAAAATACAAGTGTTTGGTTTGCATTTGCAGACTTTTTTGAAAAGCGTATGTATTCGGCTGTTTAATACAAACAGCCGAAATGAATTTTAATACTGCGGCATACCATACCCCAATATCTCATAATACCCTATGGCATAGTGATTTTCTCGGCAACTATCGCCGGAATTGCCCTCCACGGTGTAAACTGTGCCGTTCTCGACTTTTTCAACAATCCCCACATGATCGGATTCTCCGTCCTGCGGGCCTGACGAACCTTTATTATCCCAATCGAAAAAGATAATGTCACCGGGACGGGGTTCGTAGCTGTTGTCCTGCCATAGTCCGCGATCTCTGAACCATTCGACACCCCAGACGCAGCCTGCAAATTTCGGGATAACGCCTGCGTCGATATAGCCGCACTCGTTGGCACACCACGAAACGAAACAGGCGCACCATTCCACACGAGAGTTAAAGCCGTACCACGACCAATAAGGCGCACCGCCCACATTGCCGATCTGCGAGAGCGCAACAGTTACAATCTCGCCGTCGCCTGTGCCGATACCGTAAAGAACAGCGCACCACAACCTTTGGTTTTCGTCGGCAAGAAGCTCGGCAAGCTGCTTTCGCTGGTCTGCATTGAAATTGTACTGATCCGCCATTTCCTCGGCGGTCTTATGGCTGACCGTGATATACAGATAGGTTCGTGTAACGGTGGTCGTTGTTTCCACAATATTCCCGTGGCCGTCGTCGGTTTCGGTAATCACTTCCTCGGTCTTTGTTTCGGTGCGGGAAGATATTTCATTCATCTGCCAGAAAATATCTTTTAGAATCGCCTTTTTGGAATCGTCCATCGTGGCGACCTCTTGTGCATTGTCGGGGTCGGTGGTGGTTTTGACCGCATAAATAGCAAGCACTTCCGGCCACACGGCGCGGGAGCCGGACATTTCAAGCACATCATAGGAGATATTCGCCTTTGTCGTGTCAAGTTGCGTTTGATAGTCAGTATCGATTTCCTGAACAACCGCCTGCATAGTCTGACCTGATCCGCTGTCCTCATTAGAAAAGAAGATACCGAAGCACGAGCCGACAATTAAGCCGATCAGACAAATAACGATAATGACAACAACCGCAACCCAGCCCCCGGCGGCGATAGCGAAAATCAGCGCCTTTGTTGCGGCAATAATCGCCTTGACCGCCGCAATGGTTGCTTTGACCGCTACTTTTACAGCATGGGCGGTTGCCTTTGCAGTAGCTTTAGCCGCCTGTGCCGCTTTTTGTGCTGCTTTCGCCGTAGCCTGTGCGGTTTTCTGCGCTGTTTTCGCTGCTTGCTGGGTCGTCTTGATGGCAGCTTTGGAAGTATGCTCGGCGGTCTTAACAGTTTTCTGTGCGGTCTTGACCGTACCCTTTGCGGTCTTGACGGTTGCCTTGCCCGTAGATTTTGCCGTTTGCTTAATGGTCTTGCCGCTGTGTTCCACCGTCTTAATGGATTGTTTCGCAGGTTCAGCAGAACGGCGAACCCTCTGCATAGATTTTTGAGCCTGCTTTTTCGGGAAGTTGGCTTTCTTTTGCTGAAAATGGTCTTTTGCTTTGGAAATATTCTCTTTTGTGTCCTTTACACCCTTGCGCCCGAATTTATCAAGCTGGCGGACGGTTTCACGGGCGGCGGTTTCCGTCCCTCCCGAAACACGGTCGGCGGCGTATTCATCGGGCGAACCCTCTACGGAATAAAGGCTGTGATCCGCTTTGTCTTTGGTGCGAATATAGGCAGATTTCATACGCTCGGCGGCAACCGCCGATTTGTCAATCGCCTTGACCGTTCCTTTTGCAATCTCCCTTGTCTTTATATCCGGCATAGCGTCACCTCCGATCCGAGCCGTGAAAGCTCCTGCCGCAGAGCAGAGTAAAACGCTCTGCTTCGGATATTGCCGCCTGCGGCCTGCCATCTGTCCTCAAAATCAAAACGGGCGGCAAGCTGACGGACGGAATAGTTTTTAAGAAATGTCCTCCAAGTGGATTCGTCCCATTCTTCAAGCTGCTGCCATAGGTCGGGAAAATGCCGATACAGCTTCCGCAGTTCCTCCAAACTTTGCAGAGGGCAGCACCAGCAGGAAACACGGCTGAAAATCTCATATAAACCGCCCCAATCAAAACCCCGCCTGTAACAATAGGAAAGACAGTCCTTTTCTGTCATTCCCCATTCTACAAGCGGGTAATTTTTATCCTTGATTCGCTTTGTTTCATCGGCGGCGATCCCCACATACTCAATGAGCGTGTAATCCTCCCGTAATTCTTTCAGATAGGCGTTGATAACACGGGTTTTGAGAATCCCCGTACACCAGCGGCCACGGGGACCGGGCCAGCTCATACCTCTGCACTGTGACAGCGCGGGATTCTTCCTTTTCGGGGTGTACTCGTAAAAGTAGTATTCAAAATCGTGCGCCGCTTTCAGCCGTATAATCGGTCTGCCGATATACGCCTCCAATCGGTCAAGGTGTTCATACATCTGCGGAAATTCAAGCCCCGTATCGCAGAACAAAATCAAATTAACAGGCAGCTTTTCCTCCAAGAGCCGTAAGAGCATAGCCGTTGAATCTTTCCCGCCCGAAAGAGAGAGGACATATTTTTCAGGCTTCATTTTCGCCCACCTCCAAAGAGGGCGAAACAATCTTTTTCGCTACAACGACCATGCGGCCGTTTTGCCTGCTGTATTCGCAGGTGGAAAGGGTTATCAGCCTGTCGCCGTATTCCGCAGTCACGCCCGTATCATATAGAGCAAGCTCCTTGCATTGGGAGATATATTCGTTAAAGGCATTTTCGTCCTCGGCATTGACAAAATGGTAATACTTGAAGCCCTGCTCGGAATAGGCAACGGTCTTGAATGCCGCCACAACCTCATATTCTCCAAAGCCGGATAGCGTATCAAAGCGGATTGTTTTGTGCTCCCTGTAAAAATCCTCGTCGGCATACTTGCAGAGGTCGGCAAACATACTGCCGTTATTCATATGATGACCGTAAATAACGCAGTTGTCGGAAAGTCCGAGGTCGCAGTTTTCCTGCACATAGGGAACGCCGTAATCGCTGTACTGCTTTTCAAAGCTGCGTTTCAGATAGTAGTTCGGATTGTCAACCGTCTGCATTACAGGATAGTCGATGTTTGTTCCCTCAATGGAAATCCAGCCCACAAAATCGCTGTTTTGCTCATAGACCGCAGCGTACTTTTCAAAGGCGATTTGTTCGGGCTGCGGGGGTTCGGTTTCCTGCGGCTCATCGGCGGGCGGCGTTTCGTCCTGCACAAGTGCAGCGATATTGTCAAAGGCTTCGGCGCTCTGTTTCTCGTCCGCATACTGCCGATAAAGCATAACGCCGGAGAAAAGGAAAAGGGCGGCACATACGGCCGCCCCGATCATCAGATATTTGCTTTTCATAAGAATTGTCCTCCTGTTTTGAAATTAAGAAGCGTCCCCGCCGCCGAACACACCCTCGCCGGGTTTCGTCGTCATAAGCTGATACAGTTTTGTATCTCTCGGAAAGCGGTTGATAAAGGGTACAAGGGCGCTGCCGTACTTGATAAGACCGCAGCCTGCGTCCGCATTGGTAACATAGCTCATCTGCTCATCGGAGATATTTAAGAGCTTCGAGAGCTTGGAACGGTCGGAAAACGCCTGATTGAGCATTACCACAAATTCAGAGTTGGAAAGCATTGTGCTTGCCTGTACGGAATCGAGCAGATATTCCACATTCTGCGTAATGGCCGTGGGATAACCGTTTCTCTTTCTGAACTGCCTCCAAGCAGAGTTAAAGAAAATGCCGCTTTGCTCGTTCTCAAACACAACATGAAACTCGTCGATAAAGACATGGGTACGCTTGCCCTTTTTCCAGTTGAGCGTAACACGGTTCAGAATGGTATCGGTGATAACCAGAAGTCCCGTAGGCTTTAACTGATCGCCCAAGCTGTGAATATCAAAGACGACAATTCGCTTGTCGAGGTCTACGGTGCTTTCGTGTCCGAAAATATCAAGCGATCCCGTAGTGAACAGTTCCAGAGACAGGGCGATTTCCTTTGCCTTTTCTTCGGGCTGTTCCAAAAGTTTATTGCGGAGATCGCAGAGGGTAGCGGTTTTGCCCGTCGCCTCGGCCTCCTGATACACAAGGGCCGTACAGCGATCAATAATGGATTTCTGTTGCGGGCCGACCCCAGTTCTGTCGATCTGCTCTACAAGGGACATAATGAACTGCGATTTCTCCACAATGGGATTGTTCTCGCCGTAGCCGTCAACCATATACATAGCGTTCAAGCGGTCTTTGCCGCCTGCGGCCATATGAATGACGGTCGCTGTTTCCTCGCCCAAAGCCGCCGCCAGAGCGCCGAACTCATTTTCAGGGTCGCAGATCAGCACATCGTCCTCGGTGTTGAGAATCAGAAAGGCAATCAATTCTTTTGCGGAAAAGGATTTACCCGAACCGGGAACGCCGAGCAGAAAAGCCGACTGATTCAAAAGATTCGCCTTGTTGCACATAATAAGATTATGAGAAATGGCGTTTTCCCCGAAATAGATACCGCCCTTGTCCTGAACTTCCTGTACCTTGAACGGCATAAATACTGCCAAAGATTCCGTTGTGAGTGTACGGAACGCATTGATTCTGCGTGTACCAATAGGAAGAACAGTATTCAAGCCGTCGAACTGCTGAAATTTTAAAACGGCAAGCTGGCACATATGCTTTCTTGCAACGGACAGCACCGTTTCGGTGTCGCTGTCAAGCTGCTTTTTGTCGTCGGCGGTGATTACCATAGTAATGACCGCAAACATCATGCGCTGATCCCTCGTTGTCAGGTCGTCCAAAAATTCCTTGCTTTCCTTACGCTGGAGCTCCATATCATACGGCACGACCGCAGAAAAATTGTTGTTGGCGTTTTGGCGTCGCTGCCAGTTTGTGATGTTTGTCTCGACACCTAAAAGGCGGTTTTCCACCTCACGCACCGCTTCGTCGGTGGGAACGGGAACAACATCAATCGACAACATCATATTGCGGTTAAAGTCGGTGAGCTCCGTTACCATACTGTCCTTGATATATGAAGCATAGTCTTTCAAAAAAAGAACCCGGCAATATTTATCGCCGAGCTTCAAATAATCGCTGTTCTTTTCAATGGAATCGGGGCAGATATAGTCCTTGAAATCGTGTCCCTTTTTCATCATATCCTGCGGGTCAAAATGAAAGGCGGCTTCCTCGCCCTGACGGTAGAAGTCGTGAAGCACACGCAGCTTTTCGCCTGCGTGCATTTCCGTACACTTTGAGCCGAGGGCGGCAAAGTGGGAAATCAGGTCTGCGCCCACACGGGCAAAATAGGTGCGGGCTTCCTCAATATCCTTTTTGGCAACGGATATGGTGATATACTTTTCCTGTATAATGCCGTTCGCTCCCGTGGCTTTGTCAAGCAGCATTTGATTGTATTCCTTGCGGTACACATCGCGGGAATCGCCGCGCATAGGCATTAAAATTGACTGTTCAAAATTTGCCTTGTTCAGTCTGCGGTTATTGATCGTGATTTTCGTGGTGGCACCGGAATCCAGAGAGTTGAGCAGTTCGGAGTAGGCAAGAAACATCGTTTCCTTGTCCTCGCGGCTTGCCACAAGGTAGTTTATATCGGTAAATTTATAGGTCTTGGAAAAGCGGTTTCCCACCTGAAAAATACCGTCTTTCCAGATACGCTGAATCGGGATAATATCCTGCACCTTGCGGGGAACAGAATATCGCTCTTTATCCTGTTTTAGCAGTTTTTTTAAGGTCTTAATCATCGTTTACCTCCTGTATCAATTTTGCCTTTGAGCGCTTCATAGTAGAAATTCGAGGATTCAAAACGAATTTCTTTCGGCTCTAAAAGCTCCGAGCGAATCCACGCCCAGATAAATTGCTCGGCTGTCATGCCGTGATAAGTGATGAATCCCAGCGCCGCAAAGGGGGCAGCGCCGAGAATACACATCCACGATACGGTTTCCGTTCCGACATAGGGCTTTAAGAGAAAGTACAGCCCCACGGCAACAGCGACCGCCAAAATGGAAAAGATGAATTGCCGCATACTCAAACCGAAAAACATAGATTCGGTATAGTTGCGGATTTCACGGTTAATTTTTACCTCCATAATCTGCATACCTCCTGTCAGCGTTCCTGTTCGCCTTTGGCTTTGGGCTTCGGTTGAAGCTCGCGCGGGGTTCTGCCGTCAAGGGGCTTGATAAACTCAATCTGCCCGGCGGCATAAATGGCGTTGCTGTTTAACTGCCTCTGCCACGCCTTATTCGAGGGCGACCAGCGAAACCCCCAGCTTTTGAGTTTACTTCGCTGTTCCTCGCTGGGTTTTTCGTCAAAAAGAAGCTGCAAGCGGTTTTCTTCTTGATTGGCAACCGCTTCGCCGCCCTCAAACTGCCAGCCGACAAAACCCGTTTCCTCACGGCGTTCCAGACTTTCAATCCGCTTTTTCAGGCGGTTAATTTCTGCGTTATTGTTGGATAACTCATAGGGAGCATACGGGGCGGTGATCCACGAATAGTCATTTTTCACGCTCTCGTCAATCTGTGCCGCCTTTTCACCGGAAATGCCCTCAAATCCTTTCATCGTACCGTTTTTGCGGTAATAGGCGTTGACTTTTTTCATATGGCTTTGCAAGTCCAGTCGCTGCTGCAACTTTTCTTTCAGCTTGTCAACGGCTTCGGGGTCGTCGCTGGAAATGGCGGTGTTCTTTTCGGCGGCCTCGGCCTTACTTCGGTAGTAGTCCGCTTTTTGTCCTGCCTCCACGGATTTCTCCATTTTGCCCCATGCGCGGTCACGGTAATTTTTATCGGATTTGTAGGAATAGTGATCGACCAAAAGCGGCTGCCCCAGAGGAATCGCCTCAACCATTTTGCTCGATTCGTGTGCAAGCTGGCTGCTTTGCTGTTCAAACTTCTCCGCTTTCTCGTTGTAGTAGTCGATTCTCCGTTGCTTTTTTTCTTCGTATGAGTTCATAGCATATCGCTCCTTTACTTACATAAAAATAGCCTCCTGCGAATATCCGCAGAAAGCAATTACAAGCCCATCATTTCACGCACAACACGGTCGGCCATTTTGACCGCGCCCACGAGGACGAGCATATTAAAAACAAGCTCCCCGATATAGCTCCATACCATAGAAACCGCCGCAGCGTTCGGGTCAACCACGGGCGGGGCCGAAGCAAACAGGGAGAAGATAATACAGGCAAGCACGATAATAGCCCCCTCCAAGCAGACGGCGGCATAGGATTTAATAAAGCTCTTGCCGACATTCTGCGAGGGTTCTCCTGCAAAAGCGGAGAGAGGTACGGGCGCAATCGCCGTGTAAAGGTACAACTTAAAGAACCTGCCGTAGACCGTCATTATCATAATGAAAGACAGTACCGTAATGAACAGGCCGCCGATCAAGGTCACTGCCCATAATGGGATGCTTTCAAAAAAGCCGCAATCCTCCACGGCGGTCACGATCTCGGCGGGCAGCACGGTTTCCTGCGCCGCCCCAAAGCCTGCGGCGTTCATGATGGTGGAGATCAGCCCCTGTACGATGTTGAACAGGGCAATCATCAGCTCCAAGCCGTATGTGACGGCGGCTTTGGCAAGGACGAAGCGGATGAACACTTTCAGGGCGTGCTCCGGCCGTTTCAGCTCTGCAAAGCTGCCGCAGGTTTTCATCACGCCCACCACAAAGAACAAAACGAGCAGCGCAAGCCCGATGGCCTGCACCGCACCGTGGATGCCGACGATCACATTCCAGATCGTGCCGCCCTTGAACTGCTCCGGCGACTGCGTAATGAGCTGCCAGATCTCCGCCAGCTTTTCGTTCCATGTTTTGAGTGCGTTTTCGAGGTTCTGTACGATCCAGTTATCCGACATTCGGCTCACCTCCCGTCAGCGCAACATCACAGACGACCTCGTTGCCCCAAACATCCCAGCCGTCGGCTTTCTGACGGGCAAATAGTTCAATGCGGGGCAGATCACCCATCAGCTCGACAATGCGCCGCCTTGCTTCTTCCGGCTTCTTGCTGTGTTCCTCGATGTGGGAGAGGATGACTTGATGCACCCCGGCCGAGCGGCGTTTCGGGCGGCCTTTGGTGGCAAGCATACAGAACTCTGCATTGGCTCTCGTCCAGTGTCCCATGCCCCAAAACAAACTGTCGGACTTGCGGTTCTGCTTGATCCACACAAACGCCACCGTCTTATACGAAAAGCCCCATGCACGCATGACCGAAAAGCAGTCGTGCA
>ERZ779840.1459-NODE-1459-length-22656-cov-4.211761_pt1 | contig 22656 bp, 19 predicted proteins | sample MGYA00511561_ERZ779840 | MGnify/ENA primary metagenome ERZ779840 (study PRJEB29588, sample SAMEA2162036) | human gut metagenome | biome: human gut; feature: human-associated habitat; material: faeces | place: Denmark | collected 2008/2010 ...
GGCGCAGCGCCCGTTCCTCTTCATCGTCTTCGAACGAGTAGGGCGTCATCTCTCCGGCGATCCCCAGCCCCAGCTGGAAGCCGGCGGTGAAGGACGCCAGGGAGACGATCTCCCGTAACTCGATGGCGCGGTCCGCCAGTTTCAGCAGCGCCTCCCGGTCCTGCCGGTCCAGCTTGTCCCGCAGTGTGAGACGCAGCGTTTCCAGCTCCCGGCGAATCTCTGTGCAGTCCGGCTCCCGGAAGAACCGCTGGTGCAGTGCTCTCATGTAGTCGTTCATGTGTGCCGCCTCCTTCTTTTGCTACACACAATACCGTCCGGCGTGCGGAATAGCCAGAGAGACACAGCACTGTTAAGAGAAAGTTATCATTTGCTTTTACAGCAGATCGTCCTCGTCTGTGACATCATCCTGACAGAAGGAACCGCCTTGTTCCCGACGATAGCTTTGCAGGAACGTGGGGGCGCGGCCCAGGTGTTTGACTTCCTGTATACTGTCTGATTGAATGGACCGCACCTCGCTCTCCGGCAGGTGCGCCATCCGCGCCAGGATGCGCGCCATGGTGGCGACCTCCACCGACAGCTTGTACTGTCCTGTGCCAAGAGATTTGCTCAGTGTTTCGAACCGTTCCATGGGAACTTCACCACGGCTGCGCAGTTGAGCGAGTTCATGGGACAGAAGATGGGAGCAGTAGAACTCGATGGCCTGCTCCACGAAGTCATTGCGGGAGCTGACACCAGCCCGCCGCAGGTTGTCATCGCACAGTTTCAGGTGCCGCGGAGTTACCGCAAGCCCTGATTTTACCCGTTTTTCCAACATTTCCGGTCCTCCTTCCGGTACCATGGAATATCCACCCGAAAACAGCCGTACAGTGCCTGCAATTTCCGGATTTCTCAAGTTGAAGGTGCACCTTGTTTGGTACCAAACCGCCAAAACCGCCGCTGTGGGAGGTACCCCGGCCCGCATTGCGGGTCCGGTGTTTTTGGGGCGAAACGGTACCTCGAAGGTGCACGCCCCTTTATCTAGTACTTTTTTCTGCTGGCTCAAAAGGCCTCAAAATGGCCTGATTTCCAGGGGGGAGAGTGGGGTTGCAGAAAACGGCTCCGCTCTCCCGCACAGCTTCGTCACACGCCTTCGGGATCTGCTTCAGGTGCTGGGGATGGGGGTGTCCCACCTAGGCGCACACAGGGGCTTACAGCGTGTCTCCGGTGCCCTGCCTCTGGCATACCGCCGCCGGTTCAGGTTGCGGAACTCCCGGGGACTTTGGATGACGTCATCTTTCATCATCCGATTGCACACGATCAGATCCCAGGCGGCGCGCCGATAGCTGCCGCGTACCACTTCGAAGGTGCTGTGCGCAAAGGCCTTCTGCTCATCTGTGAGATCGCCGAGGGACGGATCGATCAGGAACAGCGTCAGCGAGTCCTCCGGTATGGGTGTGCCGTGGAGGGCTTGCCACCGGGTTTGTATGTACTGCCTGGCGGTCAGGAAGCACTCCAGCGATAGACTGGGGACGTGATCCTGAACCTGATTTATCAGTTCCGTGAAGAAATTCATCCGGCACGACCTCTTTTCCGGGCGGACGCGGCCAGGCGCTTCTTCACCCTCTGTTGTTCCACAGCAGCATCCAGCGCTGCCAGCTGCCGCTGGTGATGCAGCTCCACTGCGTTTTGTATCGGGTGTATGGTGTAGCGGAGATTGCCGTTGCGCTTTCTTCCGCTCGCGTCAATGACGACGGTATGGTCAGTGGAGATGAGCCCGGCCGCCTCCAGTTCCAGCACGTGCTTGCGCACGGTGTTGTTGCTTGCGCCGATGGCCTGTCCGATGGTCTTGTAGCTGGGCGTGCACCGATAGGTTTTCCGGTTCTCCCGGTAGAGCAGGAAGGCGTAGATGGCAATAGCGGCGCACCCCAGATTCAGGTGGAAGACTTCATCCGGCAGAGAGAAAAATTTTTCGTTGGTGCTGACTGGAACCATGTCCGATGTGATATGGCCTTGCTGCACCAGCTCTTCCAGAATGGGACTGATCATACTGCTTTTCAGATTCAGGGTATCGGTCAGTTCCTCCGGTGTTGCTTTGCTGGGAAAGCCACGGTGACGCCGGTAGTGGAGATAGGCCAGCACAGAGAAGGTCGGATATCTGAGATGGTGTGTCCAGATCCGGTTGGGAAGCGGGAAGCGGAAGGACCTGGCATCACGCTGATAAGGGAAGCAGAGCATTATCCGCCACCTCCTTTCGTATGGGTGTTTACCCATTGCAATGAATTGTTCCTTGGGAACCACCATACGGCTGCCCACCCGCAGCGTGGGAAAGTCCGGATCGTGCATCAGCTCATATCCGCTGGACGCCGACACTCCCAGTACCTGTGCCACCATCTTCGCGTTGAGAAACAGCGGCAGTTCGTCATAGCTTTTGTGGATTGAATTTTTCATATCGGTAACCTCCGATTGACTTTTAGAATTCCATCTGGTACAATGATGATAACAGAAACTGGAAGTATATTCAATAGCTTTTTAACCAGTTCATGGAAATTTAAAAATTTATCGGGTACATCACGGGAGGTTACCAGGATGGATGATCGGTTTGCCGATGAGGGCAAATACAAAAGCAGCTTGGATGATTTTTCGACCCTTTTTCATGAGGACCGTGTTTACGTTGGTGAGCGGGCATATTCGACCGGACAGTGTGTTGTGGACATTCTGAATGTCGAGGAAGAAGAGCTGTCTGCGATTGATCAGGCGTTACAGGACGTTTACCATGCCATACAGCGTGTGTGGAAAGAGAACACCGAGAGCTCCGTGCGGATCGCACAGGAGAAAATGCAAGAGGTATGGTTTCTTGTATCCAGGTTGCCGGTCTATCGGGATATGCATATCAATTGGTCACAGCCAATCTCTCAGAATGCCGATTTGGTAAAAACGTTTTGGACTGCGCTTCGAAAGATACCAGTCGAACAACGGGCAGAAGTAAGCCGACAGCTGCGCAGCCTTACAGGTGTGATGGATTTCCTGCGGGTTTTCCAAAAAGAAATCATGCAGATAGTGGACGCATATTTAGAACCCTTGGAGCGGAGAAATTCGGAGGCTTATGCAACAGGGATCTATCGATTCTACAGTGATATGGAAAAAGCGGGGCGAGAGAACCATGAGTCACCCCCTGAGCACAGTTTCCCGGTTCAAGTGAAATTTGTTCCCATGAAGTCTCCCACAGATAAGGACAAAATCATCCTGGCGGAGCGGACACGTTTTTCTGGTCTGACAGGATTGATATCCTTTTTGGAAGTTGAGTTCTTCCGGGGACTGACCGTTGGCAATGCTCCGCGGAGATGCCACAACTGTGGAAAATATTTCTTACTGACTGCCGGGTACAACACCTGCTACTGCAACAATATTGCACCCGGGGAGACAACGCGTACCTGCAGGAAGGTGGGGGCTCACCAGAAAGCGCTGCGGCGCAATTCCGAGCGCACACTTGTTGAGAGAGAAATTTACCGGGTATATAACAGATTGAAACAGAGAAAGACTCGGGGAAAAATCAGAGCCGATGAATGGAATGCCTTGATGGCCCAGGTGGGGGAATTAGAAAAACAAGTAGAGCGCGGGGATCTGACTTACGATGAACTTGTGCAGCGGTTGAATGCCCTCTGATAGGGACAACGCAAATCAGAGCCAGTGAGCAGAGGACAAAAAGGGCCGGCAGAACTGCTCAGCTCTGCCGGCCTTTTCTTTGATATAGCGATGCATCTGTTGTCCTCTTACAGGTGTCCGCCTCCCTGGTTGCCCCCAAACTCACAGCCGTACTGATGGCCTTTCCCATAGTACCAGCGGCCATAGCGATACCCGTAGTGGGGAGGGCAGTTGGCACAGTCTCCATCGCAGTGTCCATCATGCTTCTTGCCCCGTTTAGCCAGGGTGGAACCTAACGCAAACCCGAGTATTGCAGCCCATAGTCCCCCTTTTTTCTTTTTGGGAAGAATATATTGGACAGGTTCCTGCCGGTCATCTGCAACCGGTTCATCATCGAAAACGTCGATTCCTGACCGTCGGGAAATCCGCTGGAAGGCCGCATCATCAATCATCATGTAGATATCCTCCAGCTGCTCCCGGTTGAAAGGCGCATCTGTCTGTTCAGCGAGCCTTCCCAGAACAGATTCCTCCACTGTGCCCACCATTTCCAGCACCTGATCCGGGGTAAAGCGAACGCCGGCGGCGGAAGCTTTCTCCAGGAACTTTGCGGCAAAAGCATCGTCGTTGAAAGACAGCTCCTGCGCGATCTCCCACACTTCATCTGCCGGCCCGAAATCGGACAGGCGATAGGTGTAGCTCTTTTGGGTGCTGGGGGCCCAGTCGTAGAACCCGTCATAGTAATCTTCCCAGGTCATCTGTTTCATATCGGGCACCTCGCAGTGGTATTCTTACGATTCCGTCTCATAGGGCCAGGTGTTGATGCCGCCGAATTCATAGATGTTGGTGTAGCCAAGTTCAGCCAGCGCGGAAGAGGCGGTTTTGCTCCGGTTCCCGCTGCGGCAGTAGACCAGAACGGTAGAATCCTTGTCGGGGATTACCTCCGCAGCAGTCTCTTCATCAATGGTACCCACCGGCAGCAGGACAGCGCCGGGGATGTGGCCGCTGTCGTACTCGTCCTGCTCCCGCACATCCAGGATGATGACCTCCTGGGTATCCATCATCTCCTTGGCCTCTTCCTGGGAGATCTGCTGGTAGCTACTCTCTGATGAGGCATTGGATGTAGTTCCACCGCATCCGGTCAGCAACAGCAGAAGGAGAAGGAATAGGGGTAAAATCCGTTTCATTTGAGCACCTCCAAAAGTCCTGCGGCAAAGGCCTTGTGCCCTTGCTCTGTGAAGTGTACGCCGTCATAGGACAGGGAAATGTTCCACGTTCCGGCATCGGCAAAGCGGATGCCCATTCGCTCCGCCAGGGCTTGACAGAGCTGGGCGAAGACATGGGAGTCATCAATGAGCTGCTGACTAGGCACCCATGCCCCCAAGGCTACCGGCGGCGGTGCGATCAACAGGATCTTCTTTCGATCCAGAGAGATGCCGGAGAGAAACCTCTCCAGCCTTTCAGCGGCTTGCTCCGGGCTCCGTCCCTGGAGCAGATCGTTGGTCCCCAGCATCACGATCAGCAGATCTGTGTCAGCAGGGAAGGTGGGGGTAGAGGAGGGAATCTCCCGGCCATTTTGCCCCATGTTGAAGATCGTCCAGCCGGTTTGCGCGGCCAGGATGTCCACCCACCGGCTGTCTGCGTCGTAACGTCCGCCGAAATAGCTCCGGGGATCATAGCCGTAGGTATTAGAGTCGCCGAAGCAGATGACTTTCATCGTCCCATTTCCTTTCTCTGTATGTAACTGTTTCCCGGTATCATCAGGGGGAACCATTGGTGTTACTTGGAAGCTTTCAACTTTGCAAGAATCACTTTGTCCGCCGGACAGAATTCATACCGGTCGATCTCGTCGACTGTAATCCAACGGATGTCGTTGTGCTCTAGTTTTTGGGGGATGCCCTCCCGAATGGTAGCATGAAACAAGGTCAGGTGGACAGTCAAATCTGGATACTCGTGGACCACATCCATGAATACTTCTCCCACCTCCAGTGTGATAGCCAATTCCTCCTGGCACTCGCGTATCAGAGCTTGTTCTTTCGTTTCACCAGGCTCTACCTTACCGCCCACAAATTCCCACAGCAGGCCTCGAGCTTTATTAGCCGGACGCTGGCAAATCATGAACTTGTCCTGATCCCAGATCAGAGCTGCAACAACTTCCGTCATTTCTTTTCACCTATAATCCGCATCTTTTTCTCACCTACATCGTATTCCATTACTGTAATGTTTTTCAATAAATGGTGATTGGTTCTATAATAGTACTCAGCAAGTGTTTCATTTCGCCTAGGATGGGTAGATCTGGACATGACGATTATTTTCTCAATCGTATCGGGCAAAAATGATAAGTAGAATGCTGCTTCATTAGTGAATCCCATTTTGGCGCTGGGAACATTTCCAGACTCTGTCCATGTATAGCATTTGCATTCTATAACGACTTTTCCATTTGCTTCAACAATATCAAACTTATGTGGTTTTGATGGATTCCCAATTGGAATTGGCCGTTCCAACTCATACTGGTGCTGTTTACTTGTTTCAAACCACTCTTTGACCGCCTCTTGAAATGCCTTTCCCCGACGCGGATTTTCACTATTTGAATTCATTTTATAAACTTTGATCTAGCTCTGTCAAATGAACTAGAAAATTAGAACTATACTTTTGCTCCCGTTCTAGCAAAATAGCACCTCGATCAATATGAGCTTTTACATACGTAGGGAAGAACTCCTCATCTGTCAAGTGTTTCCCTGCATACAGCTCCATCACGCATTTATATACAGCATCTGCGTCACCAGTAATTGTCTGCCGATTTAATTCACGACCAAGTGTGTTTGTATGAAAATCACTTTCTGCGAGCGGTTCTTTTGAGCGCAGGGAGAGCGCCATTGCTAGTTTGACAAGTGTGTAGCATGGTAAATTTTCACTACTCTCAATTTGATCGAATATATCGGAGGCTCTCTTTGAAGTTCTTAGTTTAAATGCCATAGTCACACCTCGAAATATTGATCTTGATGGATATGCGTTTTCTTATCTTGACCATATTCCAGCATATACACATGAGAAATTTGATCGCCCATTGCTTTGAGATGATTGCTAGATAATTCTTCATCAGTGGAGAGAATTAATAGTTGCCCTGTCAGTTTTTTGAAGAAATGTTCTGTAATATTGGCCCTGTGCTCGGTATCAATACGTGCAAATGGCGTATCAATAATAAACGGAAGTTCATTTTTGCTCTGATTCATCATTGCCCAATACAGGGACATAACAAAAATTTGTTTTTCACCACTGGAAAGGCGCTCTTTATCTAGTTCGATGGGCAAAGTAAGACTTTCTTGTTTTTCCATAGAGAGTGCAGTATGTAAATCAGAAATAGAAGTAACCTTGTAGCAGTTCAATAGCGTTTCTACTGCAATTTTACCGAGTGCGTTGACGGCAATATGTTCATTTCCGTTCCTGAGTAGGGAAATTAAATCTATCCTACTAATTTTTTCGTTGCGCAGTATATGTACCACAAAATTACGATCAATAACAAGCCTAGAAAAGAAATCTTTCTTCCGAATAAGCTCCCTGAATTTTGCATTCAAATCAGTTTCCACCTGTTGAATTAGGTTGGAATACAACGTTTCTTGTAATTCTTCAAGAAGTAGGAGAGTTTTTCCAGAAATATCAGATACTGACTGCGCTTTCAGCTGTTCCTCAAAGGACTTTTTTAGGAGACGAAGCTCATTTTCTTTTTTTTCAAGATCTGTATTCTTCAATTCAAGAAGGGTTTCCTCGTGTTCCTTTTTTAAGTGGATGAGTTTTGCTTTCTCTTCTAGTGTAGAGTGCACATTCATGTAATTCTCAAAATTCTCAATATTCGTGGATTGTAGCCTGTTGCGGATTTCTTTCGACCGCTCCAATGAAGTATGAATCCGTTTTTGATACCTTGCAAATACGGTGGAATCAAACTCTAAAACACGATTTACAATAGATTGAACTTGAATCTCTTCGTCATTTGAGAGACCAAAGAGTGGCTCAAAAGTTTCCCACTTTTTATTGAGCAGATATTCTCTGATTCGTTGAAACAGCACCTCGGAATCATGGTCAATTTCTTCACTGCCAATCTCAAGCAATGTGTTTTTTAATACATTTGCAAATGCCGTGTCTTCCAGGCTTTTTTTTAAGGCATGGTAAGCTTGGTATTCTTGTTCCGAGTGTAATTGTGGTTGTACTTTTCCTATTAGATCTGGGATCATTACAAACGGCAAAAGATCCGTAGCGTATGCCTTCCTTTGCCAGTTTAAGCGTTCTCGTTTTTCTTCTTCGCTCTTCAGTTGATTATTTAAATCTTTCCATTCATCGATGGTGATTCCGCCACCATTTGAATACTCTTTTTGGTTACGGTCGATTTCTGCGTCGATTTCATCTATCTGCGCCTGAAAGTCTTCAATCTCTTGCTGCATAGATAGAATTTGCTGCTGTAATTCGGTAACCTCACTTCGAGCGGCCAAGTATTCCTTTGCAACATCTGTTTGCGCATTTTCTGAATTTTTTAATACTCGCTTGACTTGATCATGGAGAATATCAAATGTGTCATTCCCGCTGAGAACCATAAGTGCATCACGAATGTTGACTTCTTTTTCACCCAAGAAGTAATCCGCAATTTTTTCACCATCAAAAAAATATAGCTTGAGCATGTCAGGCGGAATGAGATGAATTAAATAGTTTTGAAAATTTAATAGTTCATCCGCATCCAGTTGATTACCATTTTGCCAGACCGTAAGAGTTTCTTCTAATTCATTTTGTGGCCACGACCAGGAACGACGTATCACATAGTTATATAGGTCTGTGTCATCGATTTGCTGAAATTCAATCTCAATGAAAGCGGACTCCTGATCATCAATGCGAACTTGATTGTTAATCAAATCATAGATTTCTCGCAAGTAAAGTTTTCCTGCTGCTTTATAACCAAAAGCAAAATTGCCATATAGGCATACTTGTACCGCTGTAAAGAGGGTGGTTTTCCCAGCGCCGTTTTTGCCGCCAATTACAACCACACGTTGCTCGGGACGATCACTTTGGAAATCAAATAAGTTTTGGCCGACATACGATCCAAAATTATAAAGTTTGATACTCTTAATTCGCATCCTTTAAGCCCTCTCTAATGGTTTCGAAGTGGAGCCACCCCTCATTGAGAACCCTTTCTACACTTTTAGCAGAAATAGCAGATCTGGTATAGAACTTCGTATTATCTACCGAAATCATCAATTTCGAGATCAGATCAAAGGGAACATCATATTTTTGACATAGATCTTGAATTAACGCTATTGTTTCGCTATCATATTTGGCTTTTTTATAACTATCCCAAGGCAGCTTTTTGCCTTTGATTTTTTCATAGATTTCAACGAGCGCCCGACGAGAAAGATCTCCCTCATCTTCCCACATTTTATCGATTACTTTGAGTTCGTCTATTGTGATTAAGTCGAAACCCGTATCTACCTCTAATTGGAGAAGGCGGCGTAAGATCTCTTTTCGCGCCTCCATTGTGAATGGGCCTCGGCCAAATTCTCCATTTGACATCAGGTAGACATTCCCATTCCTTCTGCGATAGTCTCGAGCGTCCGGGTTAGACCGGAGGTCTACTAGCCAATTTCGAAAATCACGCAGAGGAATCAATTCAGTTGCACCATGGTCAATAAAATTCTTTAGAGATTTATCTTCTTTTACCATGGTACAAATCCAACAACCGAATCGGGAATTACCCGTTACTTTCATATTATCTTTGTTGACTTGTCCAACTACACTATCTTCTTCAGATAGATTTTCCCCTTGATAAAGGCTGTATAGATAGTTGTTATCCGTATTCCAAGCACTTTTTCCGTTGTCCTTCAATAAATATGCCCATACATTTTCATTTGGAATTTCAGCCAGGGGACTATATACATAGGCTTTTTGGATGTGTGGGTGAGGGGTTAAAAGTTTTCCTTCGATTTCTCGAGAAGAAATGCTTCGAGATCTTGCGGCACTTTCAGCCTTTCGAACGCCAAGAAGAATTACAATTTCCCCATCTCTCTTAATTGTATTGTATGTAAAAGCGTTGGATGGATTAATTTTTAGCCGTTCCGTGCACCATCGAAATCCAGGAGGCTCTGGTGTGGGATATCCGAGTCCAATGACCAAGCTCCAAAATGTTTGCCGGGTCTCTGGGTAGATCATGTGGGCCTGTATATTTAGTTTTTTCCTGTTACTGGCGTCATTTATGGCCCTATTCATTCGATGCATGTAGGCCTTCACAATGGGATTTTCAACCATCGTGTCAGAAGTCACAATATACACTGGTTTTGATCGCTTCTCTTCCGGCAATGACTCCAGCATTTCAAAGACAAGCTGGCAAAGAAGCGTGGAGTCTTTGCCCCCACTATAACCGATCATCCAAGGGCGCTGGTCATGGAGATAAACAAGCTCCATTTCTTTCTTTATTTCACGGTATTCTTCAAACATATGGTTACATCCTATCTATAAACGCGCGTTCTTTTCTTTGCTCAACCTCATCCAAAGGCAAGCCTAAGTGTTTTTTCAGAACATTGCAAGTGAGAGTGATAGCCTCTTCATTATTTATCATTCTGCCGTTTGCTCGGATTGTTCGCAGTTTCCAATCAGCGCAATCCCGTCTCCAATTTATTTTTTTCAATTTTGAAAGGTATTTAGGCATTTGATACCGTTTATTGCTAAAGAAAAAGGCACCCAATCTTCCAAATACCTGGATGATTACTGATTGAGTTACAATGTAGTTTTCACGTAAATCAACTTTACTAATTTCATGGATTTGGAGGTCTTTCCAGGGCTGAATATTTTGACAGATATTACTCCAATAATTCAATAAAAACTCTTCATTTTTTGGGGTCGTGGACCCTCCACGCAAAATGCGCTTGTTTGCATTGTAGAAAGTGCTGAGGGTAAAAAGATTTGAGGAGTATTTTCCTAAGATATCTTTCTCTTTGTCAGTATAGGTATTAAGAAACTCGATTTGCGATACAACAGTACGCGTTACGACTGCCAAAGGATCTCGAGAGTCGTACAGCTCTGCAATAGAATTTGAAGTTTTTACAGCATGCTTATTTAAATCGGTAAACATCTGTTGACTGCGTGCAAGGCCCTGATCTTGAAAAAAGACAACTGGGATTGTTTCATTCAACAATGTCTCATCTTCTTTAATTGCCGCCAAAATGGCTGCCTTGCGATGTTGCCCATCATTGATCAAAAGCTTTGCATCCATAGAAATTTCCAAAATCCCCAGATTTGCTTGTTCGCTCGGAGAGAAATGAAATTCTCCATCAATGGATGCTGCTAAAGCGGAGAAAACATAGGTGTTCCGATTATCCAGGATATACTTGCTGATCACGGGAATTCTAGTAGCGTTTAATTTTCTCTGTGCACGGTATTCTGGTGGAACATACTCTTCATCTTCTGGGAATAATTTGGGGATCATTTTCAGGGGAACCATGGCAATATAGTATTCTCTGGTAGCTTGGATGCCTTTTACCGCCGGAAAGCGGTACACAAAATCCATATGTTTCCCTCCAACTAAAGAAAAGATGCTATACTTAAGCATTCTACTTAAGTATAGCATCTTGCGAAGATACCGTCAATCCAATTCTAGATCTTGATAGAGCTCCCAGAACGCTTTATCCACAATATACCGTGGGCGTTCTGTCCCAATTTTTACAATACTATGGTGCTTTTGTAACCCTTTAATGTCATTGAATAGAGTTTGCGTTTCTGTGCTCTTAGATTCTGTCTTAAAGACAAATTCCACATCGGAAAGCTTGAGATCCGCAACATTGTGCACGACCCATGTGAGAATATATTTAGCATAATCATCATCTGTCGTCCCAAAATGTTTGAGGAATTGCGTGGATAGGATTGTGCCGACACCAAATTCCCGGCCTTCTTTCAGAATCTTTTTCAGGGACGGGAATCCCTCACTCATAAAGTTATCCGCTTCATCTACCAAAATCAACTTTGTGAGCTGACGATACTGCTGATCCATTTTACTGGATCCCGCAGCCTGCATCTGTGCATAGAAAAGGTCTAATGTGATTGCTACAATGAGACTTTGAATGTCTGAATCATAGCCAGACAAATCGATCACAACTACTCCGTTCAAAACATCAAAGAGTGATTCCGTTTTTAGAGGATCACCTTCGAATACTTGGAATTGATATAATTTATCCATTGCGGCAGCTAAGGAATCTGTTTTCTTGATATCCTCATCGTTGGTATAGATGCTATACACCATGTTAAAGGTGGGGGGAACATTATCCCAGGTATTCGGATTATCAGCTTGGATTCCTTTTGCTTCGTAAGCTTGAGTAATGCAGGAGAACAAGGTGTTTTGCTGCTTGGCGCCTAGCCCATAGACTTTTGATAATGTGTCCTTAAAAGCATTCGCGGTGTGAATCGGCAGCAAAGGTTTGTAAACCTTGGACTTGGTCAAGGCTAGAGGATTAAAGGGAAGGTGATAGGGTTTGAAAACTTTTGCATGCGTTGCCTTAATAAAATCCTCTTTACTTTCGTTGTAATCCCCTTTGTAGTCAAAAATAAGGATTCCAAGAGGGCTGCCCCCAAAGTTATGACGCTGATCCCGGTATAGCTGGGTGATCATAGATTTGGTAAACTGTGTTTTTCCAGTTCCCATTGTGCCAATGATACCCGTATTCGTGTGGAAAATCTCATTTGTATCATTTGGATGCCAAAATAGTTTCTGACCACTGGCAAGATCTGTTCCAAATAAAATTTCCATGCCTTTACGTTTATCTTCCTTTTCGATAGAGGGCTCTGTTTTAGGAGCATCTTCGAGTTGAGTCTGCATTTCAGACGAAGACACTTGAATTTCTGATTCCACAGGGGATTCCGCAGCTACAGGATCTTGGCTGGATTCAACGAGAATGTTATCTTCTTCTGGAGGTTCATTTTCCGTTAGGAAAGGATCAACCGTTTTTTCTTCAGAAGGTTGTTTCGTGGGAGTGATAGATTCAGTATTTATTGTAGTGCAAACTGCGTCTTCCTGAGAATATTGCAGCTTCAATCGAGTAGGAAGATCGCCGCTGTATTGATCCAGCTCCTTTTCAATTTCTCCGGCCGACTTGACCATGAATTCTGAGCCCATTTTTTCCGGAAACTCCAGAAGGCAAATATCATCACTAAATTCTCCAGACCTGTTCAACACATCAGATTTAAAAGAAACCACAGTTCCCTTTCCAAGCAAATCGTCCATGGCTGTCGAAAAGTGGTAGTGCTCATTTAAGAGTGCTTCACGATAATCTTCTAATACCAAATCCCAGTGTTCGTTTGGATAGACATTATACAGTTTCATTTTCTCACAGCATACGATAACCATCTGCATCAGAAAGTTGCGAGAAAGTTTACACTCTAGAACGTCACCGTCTGTTTCTGGCCACAGTGCATTCCACAGTCCTCTATAGGTAGCCAGTACCTGCTCCTTTGCCTTGCTAATTACGACAGCTGGATTCATGCCGATCTTGACTTCCACTGGGTGCAAGTAAACCTTTAAATTGTCAACCGGTCCTTCAATGCCGACCATCAGGAGATCATCGCTGGTAGCGCCTTTTTCAAAGCCGAGATTTTTAGCAGAAAGTAGGCCTTCCTTTTGTGAATATCCGGCACCACCTGACACACGCAGCATTTCTTCTAAGGAGATTGGAATCCAAACAATATCCTTGTGCGCGTAGTACGCCATACAGAACTTAATTGCTGATAGGATACTCATTTTTTCGCGGCTGAAATTACTGTCAACTGCACCAGCGAGTTTTTTGGTTGAAATCAGACGGAGTAGCCAATTGCCGTTAATCGCATTAAAAAGGCTAATAATAGCCCGAATATTTGCCTTATCTGCAGACACCCCCTTTTGTTTCAGCTGTTCCCGAATAATATCTTCATATTGTTGGGATTTTTGCGTGACCGTAATATCATCGTATCCACTTGCAGAAGTATATTGATCACTGTAGTGAATAATCATCAATTCTTGATGATTTCTATCTGCGGTAAAGAAGGATAGGTCAACCTTGGGATCAACAAAGACAACCCAGTTTGATGAATCATATATTTTCCCAAGCTGATCTTCTTCACTACGCGAGATTTCTGTAAAGATCGCGGATTCCGGCTCATAGGAACTACCTGAAAATGCAACACGAAACATGGCATTATAAGCCTTTGCCATCTGCGTAAGATCATTATTGCAGGCAAATTTTGTGCCGAATCCAGTTTTATACCAGTCGTAATTGAGTACAGACGGAGTACCTGAAGTTAGTCCGCCTAATGCCATTCCCGTAGTAATAGAATCCATGCGGCTAGCACCTTGATCTTCAGAGGATTCCATTTCGAAAAAGGTCAAATGAGCGTATTGATATGTATCTTCTTTAGAATCCCGATAGTAACAGCGTATATTTTTGCTCAAAATCAAGGCCATTTCGCCAATGTCTTCCACATCTTTTCCATAGGTAACAATATAGTCACGGAGTCTCTTTTGATCTGAAAGGACGGAGAACTCGTTATAGTCACCAGATTGGCTGTAGATATTAATAATAAACCGCTTTAGGTGATCCAGGTCTGTATCAGATTTTAATTCCTTTACATAGAAACGAATTAGTCCTTGTAGGACCTCTCGACAATCACCCATGTTCACGAGGTTTATGCAGAAAACGTCATTGCCTAGATCATCAAACAGGAATGTAAAGTGGCTTATATACTGCGTAATTTTATCGCTCACGAGTTTTTGAACAAAGTTTCTCGCTCCTTGATACCGCTTGTTGGTTAGGGATGCATAGAACCGCCATTCAGGAGAATGCCGCTGCTCAATAGCATGATAAAGGGTTTTATCTTTATCCTTGATGTAAGGCAACAAATATAAGGCTGAAAGCTTCTCAACCAGTTGGTCTCGTACATTACCAACGCCTTTCTCTTGTAGCAATGCCAACTGGTAAATGACATTCAGCGGGTGAAGCGGACTCATAGCAATTGTTTGCTCATCGTGATTGATGATACATCCCAGCATCAGCAGGCCATTTTGAGCATTTGAGAGTGTATTACCGGCTGGAATTTTGATCAGTTCGTTTCGCACCGCAGATACATAATTTTTGGCACACGCAAGGAGTCTGTCCGAAAGATAGGCCAGACTCGGAAGTTGACGCAGCCTTCTGAATTCAGCGACGTAGTCTGAATATGCTGTACGTACAGTCTCGGGAAGGTCCAATTGATATTCAGATAATCCAGTAATTGTATCAATAGCTGCTAACCAGCCATTTTGAATTAGCACACTTTCCCAGTAAAGACTATCTTTAAATGCAGACTTAGCAAAGAATTCTTTTGTTCCAAAGATAATGCGACCATCCCGATACTCAAAACCTCGCCGCTCTTTATGTTTCAGTTGGAAAGCGCTTATTCCTGTTAGTTCGCTGGGTTTAATTGATTCGTCTTTAATTTGTAGTGGGATTTCAATCGCACCACACTTGACGTGAAAATCAATTACTCCAGAATCGATATTCATATCATCATCGTTCAGAGATAAGTGCAAGGTTTGATTATAATTACAGGTATATGCCTCGCCCGGTTTTAGTGATTCAGAAAGTTCGTTTTCACAACCAGGATTAATTACCAGCTGCTTATTTACCCCAACTGCTTGGATTGTTGATTTTTTTAAGGTTCGCGGAACATCCAATATGTAATTTGTTTGGATTTCTTCCAAATATTTGGGAGAAATATTCAAAATGCAGATCTTAAGTAAGTAAGTGATATTATTGTTCGGATCTTTAATTGCGATCCGCGCAAATGTACATCCTGCGGCGGGCAAATGAATCTGCATTTCTTTGGAAGAGAGTGTGTATTCTGCCCCGGTACAATCGACCCAAGAATCTTTGATAGAGAGGTTGCTTCTTACAAGTATAGTGATCTCTAGACGTTGATCCGGATTATAAATTAAAATATTTTTGCGCCGTTGTTTTGCTTTGGTTTCACCATCATTCCGAATAAATGCTAATATGTCAGGCGCAAATGTATATTCTATGGCAGACTCAGAAAATACAGAAATCCATTCATCCTGTATATCAAGAGGATTATCTTTCTTTTTTGTAAGACGATCATGGGAACTTTTGACCATATCAAAAGTATATCCTTCATACCATGGTTCGCCTTTTTTCTTCGCAATGACTAAGTGATCAATAAATGGTTTGTCGTATTCTTTATCAAGAGAGTCCTCAATATTGGCATGCCGAACTGCGTGATCAATCTCATCAAAAATAGCATGATTTTCTTGAATCCGATCTTTTAGCTTGTCCTTGGGGATGGCAGCTAGATTATCATCATATAGCAGGCCAAAGGATGCAAAATCCTCTTTTTCTACAAAACCTCGCCCCAGTACAGTCAGCAAGTTGCTGTATTCATATAGAGAAGATCGATCACTAAACCGGTCACCCTGCTTCCGTTCAAGTTCCAACTCCAAAAGTGCTTGATCTGCTTCCGATAGCTGCGAAGAGGTAATATCTTCTTTAATCTTCGCAATGATGGAGGCTGCATGGAATGGCATACCATTAGCGGCAAGATCGCCTGTTCCACTGGTAATAGTATCGATTGGTGAATGAGTAATCATTAAAATCGGAAAATGACTCGCTGTCAATTCGGCATTCCGAAGGGTAGCTAAGAAGTCATCAGTCATTCCGTTAATTTTGGACGCAACAACAATCTCTAAAGACGCAGATAATTTGATGGTAAATGTATGATATACAGATCCATACTGATAGGTGCCTTGAATTCCATCAATTTGTGTTTTTTCGCGCAGAGCCTGGTCAACTCCCAAGACCATATCTTCAGTGTCTAGACATAAGCAATATCTTTCTCCTGGACGGAGTTCGCCTGCATGACTCTGAAAAAAACTTATGGTGTTGTTTGCAATATATTTATAAAATTCGTTTAACATATTGTGCATCCCCGCTATCGCTTTTCTTTTCAATCAGATTCAGCTTTTCATAGTAGCGCATAACTTCACTTTTTGAATGAGTATCTAGAAATACACCGCGAGCTTCGAATTCAGCAAACACATCATTCAACCGCATCTTTTCCTGATCTTTGATACAAATTTTTGTAAGGAATATCAATGTCTCTTCGGAGATATTGAGCATCATTCCGCTTCTACCACGGCGTTTTAAATATTTGCGACAGTAGACTTCAAATTTTTGGGCGTAGGAAGAATAAGGCCGATTTCTCGATGTATTTTCAAATTGAATGCGTATGCTATTAAATAAAAAATTGATTTCCGCTGCGGTTTCTCCATCCGGAGATTGGTGCCGGGAAAGTTCCGCCATTTCGGGGCAATCGGTAATTGCACGCCGGTAGCAATCAGTAAGGACTTTGATTTCCTCAGAAATCCGATGATCTTCTCCGGGGGCACTATTAATAAGCTCTTGAATTTTAATATAATCTACCGGTTCACTTCCACTTTCTGTCTGATTTAATATTTCTAGCGTAATTGCATGAGCAAAAATTCTAGATATTGCCTTTTGCAACATGTCCCATCCATCTCGGAAACAACGACGATTTTGACTTGTTTTTTCCCATTCCAGGCAAAAATAGAGCGGAATGCATTTTTCTCGATTACCATCTAAAAATCTATTCAATTGGAGAATTGCTTGAGCGGTATAAGTAAAATAATAGAATTCTAGAAGTGGAATCAAATAATCTCTTGTTCGGTTTCGTGCACCTAGGATGTATTCAAAATCCTTTTCAAAATTTGCTTTAACAACATTTGTAATTCGCTGATAATTATGTTTAGATTTTCGATCTGACGGTTCGAATTCTAATTTTCCTGCCGCAAATCTTTCAAGTGCATTACTTTGTTTATTTACCTTTTCAGATGCTTCGATAATTGATTTTTGTAATATGTCGCTGTCTCCTAATACATCAACTAGGTAGTCAGCTAATTTACTCTCATTTGTTTCAGAGCAAGGGATCTGCGATAACATTCTCAGATTAATTGGCCGGATCTTTCCATCCCTATCGAAGAACATATGTCTCACAACTTGATCAAAAATCTCACCTGCACCGAGACTGATTTCAAGATCTTCATCATTCTTTAGTTTTGCAATTAATTCTTCTGCAGAAATCTGGATTGGTTTCTTCCCCTCAATTTGTCCAAGATAAAGCCCAATGAGAGAGGATAAATCCACCACAGGATCACTATTATTATTTGCAATAAAAGGGAAGAGTTGAAATTTTATTCCACTATGATGGGTAAGCCTTGATCCATCGGCTTTGACAGAAAAGGTATTATTAAAAGAATCAACACTTAGAGTGTAAATCATATTTATACCACCTTGAACTCATACCCAAAGTCTGTTTTTTCGAATACTACTCTGTAATCATGTTCCTGTTCTTTAGGAATTAAAACAATGCGTGTTGCTTTATTTCCAAATTCAATAACACGTTGGATAAAACTCACGAAATCTGTATGTTGATTTTTGTCCTGAACAGTGGGTCGGTATCCCTCTTTCATTGCTGAAATCATCTCAAACAACGAGTAATCCATACTGATCTCTGCAGTTTCAAGATTTGAATCGCTGTCTTTCCGAAATCTGAGTTTCACAGTGGTTGAAAATCTCTGGACAACAGAGTCTGTAGAAGGTCTATTTGAATATATAGATGGTTTTAGCAACAACTGTTCCAAAACCCAGAACTTTTCATTGGAATCATCAATGCAGATGGTATCGCTATCAAATTGACCATCCCAGTTCATGATTGCTTTTTTCGTGGCCTCATATAACTTGCTTAATTTCTTTTCTTGTCCACTATTTTGATAGAATAAGTATTGAATATATTCATCAAATAACTCTTCTTGTTTTGTGGGGGGAAGCTCTCCTTTTAGGTCCTTAATTCGTATTATGAATCTGTAGACAAGCTTTTTGAGATCAGCTTTAATCCCCCCAAGATCAGCAATGTTAGTGGTATCGTTTAAGACTGCATATGGAGTTCCGTCAGTGGCAGAAGAAAAAATATCATGGATATTTTCCAACGCATGGAATCTGGTCATATCAACATCCAAATCTGCTTGACGAATTTTCAAAATGTCATGTCTACGAATTGAATTAACTAGTGGAGAAATATCATCATATTCGTACAGTAGCATAGGAGTTGTATAACGAATGTATTCACTTAAATATTGCGTGTCGTTGGTAGCTACCTGACACATTTTGGCGTAATCAAAGTCTGGATGCACCAGAATATCATATAGGAGATTTAAAATATCACGCGTTGAAACAATTTCTTTATCTTTAATGACTACCTCAATAATTTTTTTGATAAGGGCCTTTTGATGGATAGAATTTGATAAAAATTGATAATTATGACGAACGGGGCATTTTTGGCACAATGAGCAATTAGAATTTTCTTTAAATGCTTTGAAAAATGGATTTGTCTCTTGATCCTGAAATATTTTCCCAATCAGTTCTTCAAGGTAATCAGTTTCCACACCATTTTCACTTAGGGCAAATATCTGATAATCTGAAAAACTAATGTGCTGGAAAACACTCCCGGTTTGATAACTATTATCTCGCACATATGAGGAGAAAATTTCTTTGTCTTCTACATATTTTTTTAATGCAGAAAAATTTTTCCCTTTCTCAGATTCAATAAAATTATTCAGGGTTCCAAGATTTATGGCCAGAATCATTTTAAAGCCGTCATCAATTGTATAGTTTTGATCATTAAATGGTGCTAGCTTTTCAGATAGCGTATCAATGGAAGTTAGCTGCGGAGCGCTACTTTCTGTTGCGTCATTATATACCTCATATGAGTCTAAAAGATGCTCTTGGTCTGCATTTCGTAGGTAAGACAACAAATGAGACTTGCCATCACCCGCGCTGCCGCAAAGGAGAACCAAAGTCTTGTGGTTAGAGTCATTCACATCAACAAGCAGCTTACGCAGCTCCGTCTCTACGGGACGAAGCACATGCATATATCTCTTGAAATCATCAAAAGAATTTGTGTTTTCCACGGATTCCACAGAAAGCTTCCTCAATTTACTAAGTTCAGCTATGAAACTACACGCCATATCGATCGTCTCCCTGTTCTATCAAGAATAGTAAACACTTAATTGCTATTTGTTAGTTGCTTTCATCAGGAACAATTTCCATGATATCTTCAATTTTACAGTCAAGTGCGGTACAGATTTTTAGCAAAATTTCCGTGGTGACATGGCCGTTTTTACCCATCTTTGTTACAGAAGCCGGGCTGATTCCAGCCTTTGTACATAAGTCTTTCTTCTTCATGTCCTTGTCAATGAGTAATTTCCAGAGTTTTTTATAACTAACAGCCATAATTAGAATACCTCTCTATGTTTACACAACAGAAGGCTCTGCCGTCTGGCAGAGCCTTCAATCGATGCCGCTTACTGCCAAGTCCATCCCCAACACTGACAGCGTTGTTTATAATCATAGCAAAATAAAATGGAAAAATCAAGAAAATGATAAATTCACACGATTTTTGCTGTATTAAAAAGAAATCTATTCATATAAAACAGTTGTCAATTATTTAATGATTGGCCGGAATATTGCGAAAAAAGTTTACACGCAGTACAATAAAAGCCTAAAGTATCGTTGAAAATCATGGTATAATATGGCCGCAAATATTTCCCTTTTATCGACAAATAGTTAGACATAAGAAACAGGTAACCGTTTATGTACACTTTTCAAACAAGCGGCAAGACTATCTCTATTTTTTCGTGTGCAGGATCAGAATGTCCAATCATTTATCTTAACACCTTCTCTAACAAAGGCCAGAAAGTATACGAGGCTGCACAGGCTGCGGGCTGCCCGCCATTTACTCTAGTAGCCATCAGTGACCTGGATTGGAACCACGATATGGTTCCCTGGGACAGCCCGCCTATTTTTAAAAATGCTGACCCCTGCACTGGCGGTGCGGACGATTATCTGCGGCTTCTGACCGAGGAAATTATCCCAACGGCAGAGAAGAAAATTACTGGAGTCCCTTGCTGGCGTGGGATTGCCGGCTACTCTCTGGCCGGGCTGTTTGCACTGTACAGCATTTACCAGACGGATGTATTCTCCCGCGTGGGCAGCATGTCTGGATCTCTCTGGTTTCCCGGAATGAAGGAGTACATCTTTTCCCATGAACCAAAGCGTCGGCCGGATTGTATGTATTTTTCTCTGGGAGATAAGGAGAGCAAGACCAGGAACCCGGTTCTTAAAACTGTCCAACAGAACACGGAAGAGATTCAGGCTTTTTACCATAGCAAGGGAATTGACACGGTATTCCAGCTGAACCCAGGCAATCATTATAACCATGCCGCAGAACGCACAGCTGCCGGCATTGTTTGGATGTTAAACAGGTAAGAAGGGGGAAATCTGCTGTGGCAACAATTCGTTGTCCGCACTGCGGCAGCCCTGTGATGGTGCGGGGAAATCGCTGGGAGTGCGGTTATTGCGGCGATTTTGGAGAGATTTCATCTCTTCAACCCTCGGAAAAGGCGAAGCTGGTGCATGCGGCTGCGCCTTCTGTTCGGCTTTCTATCACAGTAACGGATACTTCCGATGAAGAAGAGCCCCCACGCAGTTTCTCCCGTGCCGAACTGGAGGATATGGTGCGCCGGTGGGATTTTTCCGAAGATGAGTGGGCCTGCCGGGATCTGCTCATTGCGGCCTTTCCAGAAGCGGTGAGCCGCTGGACGGCGGAGGAACTGGAGGACATGGATACCCAGGATCTTCTGTCAGAGACTGGAGAGAAAGACCCGGAGGCAGCCATCGATATGATGAAGCTGCTGTTGGATACAGTGGGAGACAAGCTGCAGGAAAGGGAAGTTGCCTATCAGTTTTTGGGCTGGGACATGGACGGCCTCCTGCGGGATCAGTTTGTCCAGGGGCCGCTGCTGCAGCGGCTGAAAACCGATGACCATCTGGCCAGACAGATCTTCCAGTGTGCCTGCTGGGACACCGGACAGAAGATGCTGTATGAGGCCTGCGACTGGTTTGGTGAGCAGGAGCTGAAAAAGAAGCTGCAGGAGTTGGCAGAGGAGAACCCGTATTTTGATGGATTTGATTGAAAGGATTACACCTTAAAAATACGCCTTAAAAAATAGAAGATGTTACCATCCCGTTGAGACGAAATTCCGTCGCTCTATTCTTTGATATAGCGACGCAAGCTTTGGGCGGTTTTTCTCCCGGAAACGGATGCTTTTTTGCTTTGTAGAGGAGGAGCAACGGTGCCGGATGCGGGGAGGTCCTCTAGTGATCTTCCACTGCCGGAGGTGCAAAGCTACACGTTCTGAAATCCCGGTTGTACCTGAAAAAAGACAACACCCCCTTCGGCTATGCCGAAGGGGGTGTTCTGTATAGGAGGCGGAAACGAATTACTCGACGGCTTGTTTTCTTGCCCTGACCAGCAGCATCATGGGCCGCCGCAGTTCATCCCGCATACCCGGGATCTCCAGCATTTCCGCGGATGGCTGTACCTCTTCCACCACCTCAAGGGCAAAGCCGCAGTTGAGCAGCCCCATAAGGATCTGCGTAAGGGTGTGGTGCTGCTTGATCACTTCACAGCCCAGAAAACGAGTTACTCGCTGACCGGGCCGGTAATAATCATCCACAGGCCAGTACTTGGGGGTTCCATCTTCCCCGTAGATCCAGTCTTGATGAACACCGGAAGTAAAAACAGGGTGCTCGATGTTGAAGAGGAAGGTGCCGCCGGGCTTCAGCGTCTGCCAGACATTCCGGAACACCTGCCCTAGGACCGCAATATAGTGCAATGCCAGATTGGAAACCACGATGTCCCAGGCGTTTTCGGGGTACTCATAGGCCTCGATCCCACAATGCCGGTATCGGATCTTCTCATCCTGGCTTCTCAGCTCTGCCTGCTCCAGCATCTTCTCACTCAGGTCAATGCCCAGTACTTGGGCCGCCCCGTGGTCCGCGGCGTATTTACAGTGCCAGCCGTAGCCGCAGCCCAGGTCCAGCACCCGCTCGCCGCCGTGGATGTGGGTGTCCA
>ERZ779840.1477-NODE-1477-length-22443-cov-6.954887_pt1 | contig 22443 bp, 20 predicted proteins | sample MGYA00511561_ERZ779840 | MGnify/ENA primary metagenome ERZ779840 (study PRJEB29588, sample SAMEA2162036) | human gut metagenome | biome: human gut; feature: human-associated habitat; material: faeces | place: Denmark | collected 2008/2010 ...
CACGATTGCGCCCTTTTGGGCACGACCGTGCCTTTTTTATTGCCAATTCAAGGCCTGTCCCTTCCTGGTCAGAAGGGATGGCCTTTTTACATAGAGAAAAGCCAAAAACCAATGAAAGAAGGAATTGTCATGACAAAAAAACAAGCGCCTGCTATGAAGCAGGTATCTTTCGAGGATTTATTCGGTCTGCTTTCAGGCAATGAATGTAGTCAGTCCGGTATCCTCACCCTGGATGACCTGAACCAAATGGATTGGGAAGCCATGTTCGCAGAAGAAGACGATGATCCCACTTTCTTCGCAAATGATTCTGAAGCGGAGGAAACCGTTCAGAGCACTCCGAAAAAAGCCCCGCTTATCGAGTGGGACAAGGAGGCGGAACAGGATCTGCCGACAGTGCAAAACCTTATCATCCGCAAAGGGAAAGCAAAGGTGTTTTCGCCTTCTGCCGAACCGGAACCGATTGTGGACGGAGCGGATCGGGTCAAAGCGAATATTGACGCGATCCTTGAGGCAAAACGCCTTATCCTGGCAAATGAGTATGCCGATACTGCCAGCCAGGAGATCCTTGCCGCTTATTCCGGCTGGGAAGGGATCCCTGTTCAGGAGCATCGGCACACCTTGGAAACCCATTTCACGGACGAAGAAATTAACGAGTTTGAATCGCTCCCCCAGTACCCTTATGCGCCCAGCCATATCGTGCGTCGCGCCGTTTCCGGTATCCTGAAGGCTGCAGGCTTCCAGTCTGGGAACATCCTGATCCACGGCGCCGGAAACGGCGCCATTCTCCGCTCGCTGCCCAAGAAGCTGGTGAAGACCAGCCGCGTGACGATTGACGCCACAGACAGGCTGAGCGGTGACATTCAGTCGCTGTTATTCCCCACCAGCGAGATCACGGCAGAGGACGACCTTCTCCAGGACAGTTATTACGACCTGGCGATCACAATGGCCCCTTCCTATCCAAAAGGGACTAAGATCCTTCGCGGCAGGAAGGGCGGCGGCCTGGAACTGCCCAACTACGCGGCTTCCATGCTGCGATCCGTCAATGCAGTACGGTCTGGCGGCCTTCTCCTGGTAATGATGGACAGCAAAACAGTGGATCAGCTGTGGAGGGAGGTTCCCTTTATCCTTTCAGCAATCCCTGTCCGGCTGGTGGGCGGCCTGCGGATGGATTATGACGCTTTTGGCAACGGGTGTTGTTACGACATCCTGGTGTTTACCAAAGCCCGAAAAAAATCCGCCCTGGACACCGCTCAGTTTCAGCCTTCCCGCGGCCACATTGCATATTATGAAGAACACCCCGAGTGCATGATCGGCGAATTTGTCCCTGAAATGAAAACGCCTCAATCGGTCGAACCGGTTGATGAAAGCAACCAGGTCAAGATGTTCCATGCCGCCGTAAAAGGCTGGGGATGTGATGGGATCTATCAGGAGGTAGAAACGGATGAGGAAACGGAAGATGGGCAAAGCCTTCCGGCTGTTCCCGGCGTCAAAAACTTCGGGATGGTTCTCATCGGCGGCGAGGTGTACCAGCGTGTGGACAGCCGTATGATTAAGCAGAAATTCACCGGCCGTTCTCTGGAGCGTGTGAAGGGTATGATCGCCATTCGCAACCAGGCCCGGAAAGTAATTCAGATGCAGATTGCGGAGTGTACCGATGAAGAGTTGGAGCCCGAGCAGGAAAAGCTCAATCTTTTCTACGATCAGTTTGTAGAAGAATTCGGGCCTCTCACCAAACCGGTAAACCTCCGACTCTTCCGTGAGGATGCCGAAGCCTCTCTTCTCACCTCTCTGGAATACACGGATGAGGAAGATGTGGTCCACAAGGCCGACATCTTCACCAAACGCACCATCAAGATGCGGAAAGCCATCACTTCCTGTGATACTCCGCAGGAAGCCCTCTTTGTCTGCCTGGACCACAAAGGATGGGTAGACATCCGCTACATTGCCGGCCTGTGCAAAATGGATGAAGCTGACGTGCTGCAGGAGCTGGCTGGCAGCCAGATCTTTAAGAACCCCGCTGCCAAAAGCGAAGAGGACGAATGGCTCACCAGCGACCAGTATCTGAGTGGCAATGTCCTTCAAAAGCTGGAGGAAGCAAAAGCCACTGCTGCCGCTGATCCGGCTTATGAGCCCAATGTAAAAGCACTGGAAGCGGCCCAGCCGCCGCTGATCCCGGCGGAGGATATTGATGTCACCCTGGGTTCCCCCTTCCTGTCCCCCGATTACATTTCCCAATTCCTGTTTGAAAAGATTGGGGAGAAAAAGACTGGACGCGGGCCCAACAGCTTCCTCATTCAAAAGAAGGCGAACGGAGGATACAAGATCAAAACCTACTGTTACATTGCCGCTACCAACCCGGAATTCTGCAGTGTTTACGGCACGGTGGAATATAACGCGATTTGGCTGACCCAACGGTTGATGAACAAGTATGAAGTAGTAGCGACCAAAGAGGAAACGGACGCCAGCGGAAAAATCCACAAGGTCCGGGATCATGAGAAAACGGTCATCCTTTTGGAAAAATGCCGCCTCATCGAGGACGCATTCCGTGAGTGGATCTTCCAGGACCCCACACGGGAAACAGAAATCGTTTCGGCCTATAACCAGCAGTACAACAATGAGGTGGTTCCTAAATATGACGGAAGCCATCTGACCTTTCCAGGAATGACCGCTGCCATTGAGCTCAAGCCGCATCAAAAAAACGCAGTGTACCGGATCATCCGGGAAAACGGCGCCTTGATCGGCCATACAGTGGGCAGCGGAAAAACCATCACCCTGTTGGCTGCCGGAATGGAACTCAAGCGTCTTGGAAGGATTAACAAACCCCTCTACTTGGTCCCGAACAATCTCTTGCCGCAGTGGGGAGGCGAGATGATGCGCCTTTACCCCTCCGCCAACATTTTGCTGGCGGATCCGGCCGACATGCGAAAAGCGCGCCGGAAACGGTTCCTAACCCGCATGGCATTGGGGGATTATGACGCCATCATCCTCGGTTCTTCCTCGTTCAGCCTGGTTCCAACCCCAGCAGATTCTGTGCGGAAAACCATCTGGCACAACGCTGAGCTGATGCGCCGTGTGCGGTTCTCTGAAAACAGCCGCGTTACCACAGCGGATCTGGTTACACCCCGGATGCGGGAGGATCAGGCCCAGAACTTCCTGGCGAACCAATCTGCGGATTATAACCTGGAGGAACTGGGAATCGACTATCTCTTTGTGGACGAGTCGCACGAGTTTAAAAACCTCTACTGCCCCACCGGCGGGAACGGACTCCGCGGCGTTTCCAATACCGCTTCGGCCAAGTGTACCGACCTCTACTATAAAACCAAATACCTGGCAAGTCTGTATGGCGGGAAGGGCGGATTCACTTTTGCCACCGGCACAGCGATCGTCAACAGCATTACCGAGCTCTATTCCCTCCAGCGGTATTTCCAGGAAGACCTCCTGATCGAAAAGAACATTTTCGGCCTGGACGACTGGCTCGCCCTTTACGGCAATATTACGACCGATTGGGAGCTGCCGCCGGAAGGGCTGAACGAAAATGGAGAAGGGTTCCGTCAGGTAAGGCGGGTTTCCTCCTTCAAAAACGTGCCTGAACTCATGAAGATGGTCTTGCAATTCCTGGATACCGTCACCAAAGACCAGATCCAGATGAACACGCCGGATGTGGTTATACAAACAGTCAGCTGCCCTGCCAGCATTGAGCAGAAAGCCTATATGCAGGAGCTGGTAGAGCGCGCCAACCTGATCCGTCAGGGCCGCACCAAGAAAAATAAGGACAATATGCTGGCTGTTACGGTGGATGGACGGAAAGCTGCTTTGGACATCCGCACGGTCCGTCCCAGGGCGCCTGAAAGCAAGACCAATAAGGTGAACCAGTGTGCCGATAGGATTTGGGAATTCTATCAGAAGTACCAGTCCCTGCGTGCTACACAGGTGGCCTTCAGCGACATCTCCACCCCGAATCAGGCTGGTTTCAATGTCTATGACGCTTTGAAACAGAAGCTGGTGAAGCTGGGGATCCCCGAGGACGAAATTGCCTTCGCCCACGATTTTAAGACTGCCAAGCAACAGACCTCTATGCGAATTAAAATGCAGTCTGGCAGGCTGCGTGTGCTGATCGGATCGACGGCCACCATCGGCCAAGGGGTCAATATCCAGAACCGGCTCATTGCCCTCCATAACTTGGACGTGCCGTGGACGCCGAAGGATATTGACCAGCGGCAGGGGCGGATCGAACGGCCCGGCAATATGCACACGACCGTCTTTGTGTTCAACTACGTCACAGAAGGGTCGTTTGACAGCTACATGTGGCAGCTGATTGAGCTCAAGGCGAAACTGATTTCCCAGGTGCTGCGCGGTGATTACTCGCATCGCACGATCGAGGACAGCGATACCAAGGTGCTGACCTATTCGGAGATCAAAGCGATCGCAACCGGCGATACCCGTTTTCTCCAGCGCGCCAAGCTGGAAGGCGAGATCGCCAGGCTGGAAACCCTCAAGCGTGGATTTGACTCACAGCGCAGCCGTCTGAAACAGGATGTGCATATCAACATCCCACATACCATCCAGTATCTGAAGGAGCTGATCCCCAGGCTGGAGCAGGATGTTTCCCATCTCAAGTCATATTATGGGGATCCTGTTCTGGAATGTGACGGGAAAAGCTATCATCTCAACAACAAGGAGGAATGGAGCGAGGCTATTAAGGTGCTCGGCCCAAAAGTTGTGAAACTAGAGCAGGGAGATATACTGGGGAAGTACAATGGAATGGAGATCGTGGCAGTCAGACAAGACGCCGTATCTTCGTTCTTTGCTGCCAAGGATTACACGATCGCCCTTCAGGGGAAGGCAACACACAGGCTGGATCAGGATCGCATTATTTTCAAGGGCATCTCTGTCCTGAAGCTCTGTGACGAGATCGTAAACGGCATCCCGGATTCCCTGAAAGAAAAACAGGATAAACTCAGATCCAACGAACTCGCTCTCAAATCCGCTGAAGCATTGCTCAGTGAGCCGTTTGAACAGCAGGAGCGGCTGGATCAACTCAAGGAGGAATATGCTGAACTGACCGAATTGCTGACGGCATAAGCCGTTCAAAAGCAGAAAAAGCCTCCCTCGTGGAGGCTTTTTTTATTTTGGTCGTTTTTTCTGTTTTTTTTACTATAATGATAGTAGACGGATATGTGGGCGTGGTGTAATGAGCACGCCGGAGGGCCCAACCGGAGGTATGGGGTCGCCCCCCATCGCACGCAATAATGGCCTGGGCCGGGAACCAGGCTGAAAAAATGATTATCTGTCCCGGCAGAACGCTCCTGTCTTAACCAGTTCTCTCCCTGGGAAAAGAGATGGAGTGGACACCTGTGAACGTGTCGGAAGCCCTAAAGGGAAGAAGGCTGGCTCGGAGTTCAGCGCGCTGTTCGGCCTGAGCCAGAGGGACAGGACAAGCCGGTATGGGTTAAGGCCGGCATAAGGCGCCTGGAAAACCAGGCGCTCTATGGGGTTGAAAGGTTTATCAGGGTTCGATTCCCTGCGGCCCCGGTTTTTCAAAACAAATCGCATTCCCAGCTTGAGAGACGGGTAGTCACAATAGAAATGCAAATGGTCCTTCTTCCACAAACCTTCCTTGCTCATTCTATTGCCCCGACTGATTGCCCGTCTCTGAGGCTGGGATCTTGACAGGAGATGATACAATGCCGAAAGAACGGCCATACAGCCGCCGGATAGTGGAAGACAAGCTGTTCCGCTTCCTGCTTTCTGCCAATAAGATGACCTATAAGGATTTTTACGAGCTATATTGCAGGGAGGCTTCCGAGGTCGATACCTCCTCCGGGAACAGGCCAAGTTATAGCGGCTTTATGGGCTGGCTCACAAACTATGGGTTGAAATTCCAGCGTATTCCTGGCTTTTTGGACTTGCTGGGCTACCGGCTTGTGATTGTCCCCAAGGACGCCGCGGTGAAGGTGAGCTATCCAGGCAACACCGTAGGAGCAATCCCATCAGCCAGTGAGCAAACAGCCGCCGGCATCCAAGCTGCCGTATTCGATAAGGCGTCCGGTATTATGACAATCGACCGGATTGAGAGCCCCTACACCTTGACCCTCAGAAGTCAAAAATCCCGGAAGGAGGAGTAATTTTGATGAAGCGGATCCACACAAATCTTCGAGCCTGCCTTCAGCACACCAGGCGGTATTACGGCCAGTTTTTCACGCCCCGGAACCTTTCCGCCATTGCGTTGGCGTCTGCTGCTGTAACGGTATCGGCGGCGGGGCTGAATGCCGTTGTCGCCAAAGCGGACGTGGCCAAGTGGATGGCGGAAGATGTTTTCAATAAAGAGATTTATGATGGCAAGTACGACTATATCCGGAATGAAGACGCGCCGGAGGAATCCGAGTACAGGTTCCATCTCCAAATGCCCATGATGCTGGAGGGCTATTTGGATTCTTCCAATTATGTCTCAAACGGTACTTCCGATCCTGCGCATCCCAAGCTGGATGAGTCTTTGGAAATGACGACTCAGCCGGATTTCTTTCACGCGGAGGACTTCGAATTGCCCAGCGACGAAGAATGGGAGGAATCTGCAGGGGACGCCACCGAATTTGTGGAGGACCGGCCGCCTAAATCCGGTCTGGAGTAAGGTATGACGCAGCATCCAGTTCACACGGTTTCTTTCGGAAAAGCTATCGTATTGCTGGCGTTGGCTATGTTGATTCCCACCATTCTGTTCCAAGGCGTATTTATGCTGATGTATGTCCCCAGCGAAAGCATGTCGCCCACATTAAACAGCGGCGATGTCCTTTTGGGCAGCCGAGTTTTTTCAGAACTGGAACGGGGAGATATTGTCGTCTTTGAAAAGGATGGCTCCATGCTGATCAAGAGGATTATTGGCCTTCCCGGCGAAGAGGTCCGAATTGCCGATGATGGGACAATTTTTGTTGACGGTAAAACCCTTCGGGAGGAATATGTGTCATTCCAGAGGGAGGGCCAGGAGCAGATATTTCAAGTTCCAGAAGGCTGCTACCTGCTTCTGGGGGATAACCGTCAGCACTCGTATGACGCCCGGTACTGGGAGAACCCCTACATACCAGCGTCCGCAATCCGGTCAGTCGCAAAAAGAAAACTATTTTCCCTTCCACATTTCTAAAAAGGAGATTGTCAAATGAAAAAGCTATCACCCAAAACGCTGGCACTGCTGATTGCAGCGGCAGCTGTCGTCGCAATCGGCGCCTTCCTGCTTTTAAAGCCGTCCTCTGAGCCAACGGAGGAGCCAGGCAGTTCGGAAAGCGAGCCTTCTTCTTCCCTCTCCAGTGAGCAGGAAGGATCGTCTTCCCAGGTATCGGAGATCCCGGATATTGATTCTACCAACCAGGATTATGAGCAGCCCTACCCGGAAGTGGATTTTTCCAACCTCTCCCCCACAACGCTGACAAAAGAAGAGGTTGACCGGAATATTGAGGAGATGCTTCCGAAGTTGTTGGCCCTTGACGAGCAGACCATCGAACAGCAGGTTTCACCGCGCACCTTCGGCGGGGAATATAACCCCTTTCGGCTGATGCTGGACACCTGTCTGGCGGACGAGGCGATCGGCGATGCGTTCCGAAATATGGGGAGTGCCACGACCTATGAGATACTGGAAATCAGAGGTGATCCCAGCCAGTCCAATTTTGTTACCGTTACACTCGCTGTCACAACGCCCTACATGGCCTCCAGAGCACCTGAGCTTGCGGCAGGGGAAGATTCCGCATACGATCAGGAGATGACCTCTTTCAAAGCCACAGGGGCGGCAGCGGCGATTTCTGCTATGGATATGGGCAGTGTTCCGGCAAGCACAGATCTTGTAAAGCTGGAGTTCCTGATAGAAGATGATGTGCCCATGCTGTATTATCCCACATCCTATACCTATGGCGATGAAATCCCCCAGTATGCGTTCTTCTGGGGCGCTGTGGAGTTCCAGGGCACCCGCGGCGGTGACCTTCTGCTCAAAAACGATTATGGCAACGCACGGGAGATTTCCGAAGCTGCTTTCGGCAATGAAGACTTGGTTGAATATCTGAACACGGCAGTGGATGGCATTCAAAAGAGCGATATGGACGCACTGGCCACACTTTCCTTTGGCGGGGACGATCTGGACAGCCATTTCGCCATCAGCTCCACCTATCCCTCCTATCAGCGAAAATTTGATGATTATTCCGGTATGGAGGAGGCGATGAAAGAACGTATGGCTTCTTTGGAGTGCAGCCTTCGCTATTTCATCTTAACCAGCACAGAAACAGGCAGCCAGAGCGCGGCTATTGAAATGACGGCTTCCGTTGTCGATCCATTCACGGGGGTCAGGGTCTACAAAACGCTGTTCCGCCGGTTTTCCGATGTGGACAACCTGAGCAGCTATAACGGGGTTGGGTTAAATAATTCCGTCTCTGACCTGATTGAATTTGCCATGGGTGGAGACTCCATAACAGCGGAGGACCGGATGCTTCTGGAGGAGAGATTGGGAAAATAACGTGTTAAAAAGAATTAAAAAACAAAGATGTGTTGACACGATACAAAAACGGGGGTACACTCTAGGTATTCCATGAAAGTATTCGCTGCCCACCGAGGCAGTAAAGTAAGGCCTTCTGTCCATGCTGACAGCTGGCCGGTGTGAAACCTAACGGCACGATTGCGCCCTTTTGGGCACGACCGTGCCTTTTTTATTGCCAATTCAAGGGCTTTCCCTGGTCGGGGGAAGTCCTTTTCACATAGAGAAATAGAAACCAAAACCACAAAAGTAAGAAAGTGAGGACTCACAATGACAACAGAGAAGAAAATGGCGTCCCCCTATCGCGGCAACTGCGAAGCGCTGAAAGCCATCAATGAAGTTCCTATCGACATTTCCCTTCTGGCACAGGAATCTACCCCTGCCTTTGAAGGCGAGCCGGTTCGGAAATTTTTCCCGGTCCGCTCTCAGGTAACTTGGTTCCGGCTGAAAAATGGGAATGCCGGCACAATCCAAACAGACATCGTTTCCCGCGATGAGTTCATGGTTGTCATGAAGGCGACTGTGACCATTGACGGCGTAGCGATTGCCAATGCGTTTGGCTCAGCAGATACTCAGACCGACGGCCAGAACGGTGACGGAATTAAACTCATTGAAGCGGCGGAATCGCGTGCGATCGCTCGTGCATTGGACTTTGCCGGCTATGGATGCCAGCTGGATCTGAACACTTTCGGGACAGAGGAACCGCAGGCTGCAGAAACAGCACCAGCTGGATCGCCGGATGAGGCGGCGCCTACAGAGGTTCCCGCTGCCCCGGCTCAGCCAGGGGTCATGACTGGGAAATCAAAAGTAGATGCCAATGCGCCCTCCGAGATCATTGATATTCATGATCTGGAGGCTGCCGCACCGGAAGAGCAGCCGGAAGAAAAGCCGGTGAAAAAGAGACGTTCGAAAGCCGATAAAGAGGCCACGGTTCCTGTCTCAGATCCTCCCGCTGATGTGGGCCGGGCTGATGAAGCCCCTGCCCAGCCGGTTGTGACAGAGGATGCTGGCCGACAAGAGTTGAGCGATCCAGTGGCGCCGGAGGGACCAGAAAAAGGCGCCTCCCTCCAACCCGATACTGAAGCGTCTCCTGTTGAGCCGGAGCCTGAAGACCCGCGCACAGCGGAAGAAAAGGTTTGGGATTATATTATGCTGGCTATGTCCGGTAATTATCCAGACCCGCAGTTGGATCCGCGATTCTTCAATGAGCAAAATCAGGATGTGGATGCGTTCTTTATCAACGGCAACAACGGTGAATTTGCTACGAAAATGCGTAATCGTGATCTCCAGCTGGCGATTAACTTCCTGGAAAACGATCAGGACTTGGTAATGCAAATCCGGTATCCCTCCACAAGGGGCCAGTTTGCCGGCCGCACATTTGGTGAGATCTACGGTACGCTGGGAACCAATATTGCCAACCAGGCCGTAGAAAACTGCAAAAATCTCTACCATGGGAAAAATGTTCCCGCCTACGCGGCGACGCTGCTTTTGGTGGAGATGATGAACAAACGATAATCGAACACTGAGGAGGGAAAGCCGGGATGTTCGACCAATTTTCAATTTTCGATGTGATAAGCATCGTGGGGCTCGACGCCGCTCGGATTCGCTCCAATAGTGGTTATTATGATTGCCCAATCTGCGGAGGAAAGAAAAAGCTCAATGTCAATGTCAGCAAAGGACATGGCGGCGTCTGCCGATGCGCAAAGTGCGCTGCCGGCGGCGATAAGCTGGATCTTTTCCTCCTGTTCCACAATCCCAAGCTGGTGCCGACAAGGAGCAGCTCTCAAAACGGCGCCTTCTACTTCCGACCGTCTGAAGAAGATCGGAAATGGGGTATGAAAGAGCTGGAACGCATCTTGAATCTCAGCCGGAAAGACCCGGCCTATATGAACAAGGTGCGCCAGGTGCGGCAAACAGCTGTATCAGCCGCTAACGCGGCTTCCAAAATCAGTTCCCCAGAGCAAAGGAACGCTGTCTATACTGCATTTCTGCGGCTTTTGAAGCTCTCGGCGCCACACCGCGCTTCGCTTCATGAGCGAGGGCTGACCGACAGGGATATAGACCGGATCATGTTCCGGTCTACCCCCTTGTTCGGCCGGACGCAACTGGCACAGAAACTGGTTGCGCAGGGACTGGATTTGGAAAATGTACCGGGTTTCTTCAAACTCTCACAGGTGGACGAATCCACTGGAGAAGTAAAAGAGAACTGGAGTATTTACTGCCCGGATCCCGGGTATTTTGTACCTATCCGCAATAAAGACGGATTGATCGTCTCCATGCAGATCAGGCTCAATAAGCCGACTACGGCAAAAGATAAATACCGCTTCTTCACGAGTGGACGTGAAAGCCTGAAGAGCGGCATCAGCGCCGTAAGTGAGATCCATGTGGAGATGGGTAAGGAACCGCTGAAGTATGTTTATGTCACCGAAGGCCCGATCAAAGGGTATGTGGCCAGGGCGCTGTACCAGAAACTCTATGGGAAGGATGACCTATGCGTTCTCTGCGTAGTCGGAACCTCCAATTTTGGAGGAGTCCGGCCGCTGCTGCAATGGCTGATGGAAACCAACCCTGTGGAGCAGATTGTGGAATTCTATGATCTTGATAAGTTCACCAATCCCTATGTGGGAAGGGACAGGGATAACCTGGAACGGGAGATCAAGGAAAGCATTCTGGAAATGCGCCAAAAATTGAAAAAAGAATATGCCACTGGAAAGCCTCTGCCGAAGTTTTTCTCCCATAGCAAAGGGAAATACCTGGGCAAAGGCGTCGATGACCACCTGCTTGTGATATATAAGCAGCATCACTCTGGCCGACTTCCAAATGAGGAGGAATCACTGTGAGTACACCTAAATTATTCGAGATGGATTTTGATAAAGCGTTCTCCGCTGAGGTCAAACGCTTGGGAAATCTGGCTACCCAGGGTTCCTATGCGATGCTTCGCGGGGAAGCGCCTGACCGCCTGATTGTCTGCTTCTACGGCAAGGAGGTGCAGAGCCGGAGCTGCTTTGAGTATCCGGTTCAAAATGAATTTACCGTTTTTGCCAATGCCAAAGACATCCTGGATCTGCTGAAATCTTTCCCGGAAGGGAAGCTGTCAGTCCGCGATAGTATGCTGACGCTCAGTGCCGGGAAAACGCGGATGAACCGGGCCCTTCCGCCCAGCATCCCCGAACCGGTATTCCCGGAATTTCCGGCAGAAGGGCTTTCCGGGCTCCCGCAAAACGTCTTTGAAAATGCCGCTCTTGCCGCCTACGCTGCCGCCCAATCGGCACACGAAGACTCTACGGAAAGAGTAAGCATTTTGCTGACGCACGACCGTGTTTCCATCACTGCGACAAACGGCCAGATCGCTGCTTGTGTGGAATCGCCGGCAGATTATACCGGCGATGGAACTGAAGAATATCTCCTCCACCCTCGCGTGATAACGGCACTGGCGCCGCTTTCAATCAAAGAAGACGCGCCGGAAATCCTGATCGGCAGCGACGGCCGCCGGTATCTATTGCGATTTGGAGAGTATGAGATTACCGTCAGCATCCCCAGTTGCGCTTCCAGGCGTTCCAGCATAGATGCCGTTATAAAGGCTCTTTCCCCAACACCATGCCTGGATGCCGTTATCGACGCATCCAGCTTGACGCTGTTCCTGGAGCGCGCAAAACTTCTGGACAGCAGCGCCAGAAAACAACCGGTATTCCTGTCCGCTGATAGCAGCAAAGGCTGTGTGGAAGCGCACTATGAAACCGGCCTCGGGAACATTGAGGATGTGCTTCCCGCCCAAACCGGCGGCAGCCTTCCGAAAGCGGTAGTTGCCATAAGCCCCCGAAACCTTTCTGAAGTTTGCTCCCATCTTCAGCTTCCTGTTATGCAGATGAAGATTTACGGCCCGAGTTCCCCTTTGGTCGTAACGGAGCTTGCAGGGAAAAGCAAGATTACCCATATCGCCCTCCCCATAGTGGTAAAGCAGGGCGCTTCTGAGGATGATCTACCATTTAACGTCAACGATTGGGACGAATAAGCCAATCGAAAAAGCCGCCTCTGTGCGGCTTTTTTGTTGCGCAAATATGCGCTTTTCAAAAAATTAAAATTAGGGCCCTCATTTCTGCAAATTTCGGTCGTAAATTTCATTTTTTTTACTATATACATTATGAAAGGATTTTATGCTGGAGAAGAGGTGAAACAAAATTGAGCGAATTACGCTTTAAATCCTGGGATCCGTTGACCGGTGGCGTGAACAGCGCCTACTTGTTTCGGGCGGCGCGTCTGATCCGGGAAGTTGGCGGAAAAAGGGATCTGCTATACTGGATGTCTTTAGACGGAGAATGCGAAACCGGGGAATTTCATACGCTCACGGAGCCTTTGCATGACGAAGTGTTCGGAACTGAAGTAGCATTCCCCTATAAGTTTGACCCCACCTACTGCCCCTATCGGCTGAGCGAACTTCAGGATATGAACACACCTGAGAATATCGCCGTCTGCCACAAGGGGGATCTATTTGCCCCCTGGGTGCCGAGTTCTGTGATCTATGAGGTTTTGAACGCTGCCGCTTCGGCGCCGCTTCATCAGTATTTCTTTCTGACGCGGTTCCCCGAGAGGTATCTGGAATTCCCGATGAAAAGCCCCAATTCCATCTATGGCGTATGGATTGACCGTCAGGGCCAGCTTCAACGGCTTTTGCAAACAGAGGTCCCCGATGTGCGTTACCTGGTCATGGAGCCGATGCGAAGCCGCATTGACCTGGAACAGTATCTGAAGGCTTCTCCGCACAAACCGGAATGGATTCTATTGGGGACAGGCAGGCTGAGGTACAGAAAGCTGATCCAGCCGGAATGGCTTTCTGAAATTGCCGAGACATGCCGGCGGCACAGAATACCGCTCTACATGAAAAAGCCTCTCCATGCTCTGGCGGGAAATCACTTCACACAGGAAATCAATCCAACACTTTTTTGGTAAATTTAGGAGGACGTTATGATGTCGATTATCACCAACCAGCCTGAACCCATCACAACCGTCATTGGCTGTGACAGCGGTAATAAGCTCGTGAAAACTGCCAGCTCTATTACTTTGGCGGGAATCCAGAAGTTGCCGAACCGTCCGGCCGTCGCGCCGCCTGACCCCATGGATCTGCTGCTGATCAATGGGCAGTATTATGTCGTAAGCAACAAGCGGCTGGCCTACGAACGGGACAAGAGCATCAACGAGAACCATCTCTATCTCACCTTGATCGCTGTAGCCAAGGAAATGCAGGCCCGCCACATGAACCCCACCAGCAAAATTGTCCTGGCCGTAGGCCTGCCTCCCGGACACATGGCCAGCGCTAAGCTGGCCCAGACTTATCGGGATTACTTTCTCAAAGATGGCGGCGTTTACCGCTTCCAATGCGGCGGTGTCAGCCATCAGATCACTATCAGCGATGTGATCGTCTGCCCCCAGGCGTATTCCATTCTGTTGACCCTTTCCCCTGAGATTATCCGGCAGCCCAGTATCCATGTAGTCGATATTGGTGGTGGCACCGTGGATACCGTCCATCTGGTGAACGGCCGCCCCGATCCCAATATGTCTTCTTTGGATATGGGCGTTATCCCGATGTATAACAGCATCCAGCTGCGGCTTCAGAACGAATTCGGCCGGCGGATCACAGAGGATCAGATCGACGACATTATCAAGGGCAAGCCTGGTTTCTTCAAACCGGAGCATGTGCGGGTTGTAATGGAAGTGGCTGAAGCCCATGTGAAGGCTATCTTTGACGAATACCGAGAAGCCGGGGAAGACTGGATGTCCAGCTATGTGGTCTTCTGCGGAGGCGGTTCGATCCTGCTCAAGCCCTTTATTGAGAAATATGCCGCAGAAAGCACTGGCAGCTATGTGGTTGTCAATGACCTGAAAGCGAACGCAAAAGGCTTTGAGACGTTTGCACGCACTCTGCTGAAAGGTCAGAAGTAAAGGAGTGAGACACTTTGAGCGAGACACGTCAGGCGCAAAAAATAAATATCGGCTTCAAGCCGCTTGGTGTCGATCCGGCTCATGACATAGTTTACAGTGTCTTAAAATCCCTGCCGCGTGGCGGAGCCAGAGATTTGATCGTACAGGCCGTTATAGAATTCCTCCAAAATCATGCGGGAGAAACGATTTCGGTGTCTGGAAAACGAAGCTACATCTTTGTCGGCGACTATTCAAGTTCCAATATCCCTACCACTGAAAAAACGGAAAAGCCGAAAAATGAAGATTCAGAACCGCCTATTGTGGTACAGCCCAAACCGGAGCCGTCAGAAACTTCGGAATCTGCAGCACAGGAGGATGTTTCGGCACCTCCTTCTGAGTCAGCTGAAGACAATCACCCCGAGCCGGAAAACTTCACAGAGCTGGATGAGGACACATTAAACAGTTTGGTTTTCGGGTTCTTCACAAACGAGTAGCCAAGTTGTTTCATAACGGAAAACAGGTAAGCATCTTTTGATAGAATGCTTACCTGTTTTTTTAACCTTTATCTTTTTGATTCTGGAGCGCCCGCTCAACAGCCGCTTGCACAGCTTCACGCCTTTCCTCTATCATCTTTTTCTCTTCTGCGGTCACGAGCATAACAATGGTCCTGTCTTTCAGCGACTCGTTATTGACTGGAGGGAGAATGATTTGCTCGCGTGGGTAATCATCGGGAAATTCCCCATTTTGTGCGCGCTTCAAAAGGCTGGTCAGGTCTTCCAGGGAAACGCCAAGCCCCTGGCAGATGGGGCCGAGATCTGTCAGATAAAGTTCTTCCAAGGCTCCTTTATTCAGGCGGTTCATAATTCGGTAATATGGCACACCAACCTGTTTGCACAAAGAAAGCAGAGTCGTGTGATTATTCCTGAGCAAAGAAAAAAATACTTCTTTCTCTGAAAGCGACATAAAAACCCCTTCTTTGAAAATCTATCCGGTTTCATTATAACAGAATTATATAGTTACTTCAAGCGAAAACACGGCTGTTTTTTAATTAAATAACAAAATTTTAGTTGAATTTTATATTTATAATTTTGCGAATATAGGGTTTTAATTTAACAAATTGCGAGATTTGCAATAGTTGACATTTCTGCTAATACGCTATAAAATCGTATTTACAAGGAGTTCTCCTTTTTATTACGGGTTTTGGATGCCAAAAAATTTAATTTTTTTAGAAAATTAGATTTTGTAAATTTGCAAAACATTGTTGCGATTCCCAAGGCGTCCAAAGGCTTGAAACGGGAGGCTTATATGACAAGAAAAGTTGATTTTGACAAGTATTTTTATAAGACGATCATAAAGGTCGCAGTCATCCAGGGATACACGCTCAAAGAACTGGCGCTGATCTGTGATGTAAAAGCCGACACTCTCTCACGCCGTTTGCAGAAAAGTGATGGCAGCAACTTAACAATGCAAGACTGCCTGATTCTCAGGGATACTCTGGCGCCTCATTTGACGCTGGATGAGCTTTTCCCCGAAGCATCTATGGAAGCTGCACGGGAAATGGCATTGCAAGATACATCCCTATAAATATCGCTATCAGCCTCTTTTAGGAGGTTGGTAATATAGCTGCACTTTGAAAACCGCATACGACCTCGCCACCTTGAAGATTCCCCCAGCCCGGGAGTGGGTAAGCGATGAGGACAGTCTAGGCGCTCATTGAGCCTGTTGATCGTCCTTGGAACGGCCGTCGCTGGCCGTGCGCGATGACAATGGGGGAGGTTTTTAAAGTTACTTCTGCCCGGCGGCGTCACAGCGAGAGGCAGCTCGATGTTGGAAATTCGAGAACATCAGCGGTTCGGACCACAGCCATTGGATAATGGCAGAGTGCGGATCCGGTGCCCGGTGTTATGAGTCTGAGCATTGGCCAGCGACCAAGAGAAGGGTGGTTTTCCAGGGTCCCCGCCCTGGAGTTCGGTAAAGTCTCAGAGGGGACATTCATAGGTTTAACATCTGCTTTATGGCAGAGTATCTGCAGCCAAATACGTTTGGCTGCAGTTCTGTGCTATAAAGCGTAATTACACAGCGGAAGGAGAAAGCTATATGCCCAAAACCAGGAAGAAAGGCCTTACACCTGAACTTATTTTGGAAAATCTGGTTCAGGAAGTGCAAAAGCAGGGGTATTCCGATCTTCTTCCGGTTTTGGAATCGGCTCGGCCGATGCTTCCTGCAATGTCAGAGAGCCGGTTTGAGCGCCCTGCCAGGGATTTACTGGCAGGAACGATTGCTACAATCATCGGCGTAAAATGTTGTCAAAAAGCTCCTGCAACGGTGATCCTGGTATGCAGCCAGAAAACTCAAAAAGCGAATGCGGAAAAATTGCAGCGCCTTTTGGACTGCCTGCGGGATCTCGGCTATCTCGCTTCCACACGGCTTGCGGTAAAAGAATCTGCAGACTGCTATGTGTGCATTAAACGCCTCAAAAATGCAAAAGCAAATGGGCATGATCTTTCCGACAAATTGGAACGGCGCCTTACCACTCAGGGTTTGGACCGTTCTACCAAAAATTTGATCCATGTGCAGTCCTGTTCAAATAGCTGCAGATACAGGGATCAGTGCCGGTATCAAAACCTTCGGCAAAAAATGATAGAAGGCGAAATCCCATACCAGGTCTATTCCGAGCAGCAATATCTGAACGCACTCCGTAACAACCAGCTTCCAAAATCCAGATTGGTAATCTATGAACCGGTAAATGGGCGGTTATCTTACAATAACCAGGCACCTGTTTTCCGGCAGAAAGAACTGGAACAGGTTCTGCTCCAGAGCGAACGGCTGTGTAGCTCAGCAACGAAGAAGAAAAAGGCTGTGTGCAAAGAAACCGCATCTGTAAGGGAGGCCGCAAAAAAGTATTTCTCACTTCCCCCCAGCCGGAGCGGATCCTTGCAGGCACAGGAGCTGCTTACAGACATCCACGGCAGCCTTATCAAAATTCAGGACCTTTGCGTCAACGAATTGGCGCTGAAAGGCATAGAGCGAAAGCGGTGGCGGCAAGGATTGCAGCAAGCCATTCAGTCTGTCGAGACGCTTTTGCAGGGCCTTTCCAGACTTTCAAGGTAAAAGAGGTGAGAAAAGATGAACACTGAGAATGAAAAGCCATTATACGAAGAAATGGTCAACTTGATCGAAGCGGATTTAGAAAGCTATCCCCCCACCCTTCAGGCCAAGCATATTTCTCAGTACATGGGGGTCAGCTTGGGGACAGCCTACAAACTTCTGAAATCAGAGGATTTTCCTGCTATAACGGTTCCAGACAGCAAGTTTATCCTGGTTCCCAAAAGCGTATTTACCAAATGGTACGCGGCTCGCTTGTGCAAAAAGCAGCTGGACGAAATGGAATGTGAAGGCGTATAATATTCACACCCGTTTTACAGCTGAATGATTTGCCAGGCGAGTTTTTGTTTGTCCCGAGATCAGAAGGGAGGAACAGTTATGCAAGGATCTACGGGAGAATTACCCCGTAAAAAGGGGACAGGGAATATTCGCCGATACGCCAATGGCGTTTGGCAAGCCAGCTTTTCTCATCACGGAAAGCGCCTGTTTATGCAAGCAATATCCCGTGATGAGGCAACGAAGAAGTTGAATCTTGCGCTTCAATTTGCCCAAAAAGAGTCGTTCGACGGCTCCAAAGACCTTTTGGATCTTTACTTGAAGGAAAACGGCTACCCGGCCGGGGTTCTGAGAGAGCTGCCGGCGGCGATCAGTTCTTATAACATCAACCGCAATTCCCCTAATTCCTGGCGCGTTGCGATGCGCGTCCAGGGAAAGAAGTATCGGATCGGCGCCGTCTCTGAAGAGGAGGCGAAGGCAAAATACCGCGCTTTTGAACAAGCCGTGCAGCAGGGCGCATTTACCAATTCGGAAGAAAGCCTGGATGAGATCCTGAAAGCAGCCGGATTCCCAGCTGGAAGGTTCCACGGTTCGCACACGCTGCCAAAAGGCGAAAAGCATGGGCCCTTCCGCGATGGGGTGCGGTTGAGGAAGGAAGGCTTTTATGAAGGCCGTTATTGTTTGAAAGGCCGCACAGAAAGCGTTTATGCGCACACAGAAAAAGAGGCCCGGAAGAAACTCCGGGCTATCCAAGTCGCCATCGACAATGGTACGTTTGTGGGAAAGAACAAGGATACTTTTTGCGGTTATTTGATGTCCTGGCTGGACCATGCCGGGAAAACCAGCCTCCGGCCCAGCACAAAAAAGAAGTACCGCATGTATATCCAGGCCCATTTCCTTCCCCATTTCGGTGAACGCCGGCTTCAGGAAGTGACAACCGAAATGCTGCAGGGTTTCTTTGATTTGAAAGCCTGTTCCGGCCGGGCCGATGGAAAAGAGGGCGGTTTATCCCATAAAACTCTTACCGACATGCGGAATATGCTCAAAAAGGCACTGAACTATGCGGTAAATCCCAAAAAACTCATAGATCACAATCCGGCCAGAGAAGTGGAACTGAAGTTTCACCGGGCGAAAGCAATCCCTCTTATCACCGAAGAGCAGGAAAACTTACTGGTGGAGAGAGGGATGGAATCTGACTCCCCCATCGGCTGGGCCGTTGTGATCCTTCTGCGCACAGGGATGCGGAAAGGGGAGCTGCTGGGTTTGCAGCTTGGGCAAATCGGATCTAACATTGGTTTTTTCCGGATTGAAAAATCCCTTACTCGAATGGAACATCCCAACGCACAGCAGGCGCCGGACTATCAGCGAGTAGACACTTGGGCAAAGAAGAAAAACAAAACGGGCCTTTATTTAGGCCCGCCAAAAACAGACTCGTCAATCCGGGAATTCCCGGTCGGGTCCCAGGTGAAGGAGTGCGTCAGAAGATTGATCGCCTACCAGGAGCGGCTTTTAGGTTACAGCGTTGACCACTGCCCAAATCATGGTACGGAGAACTTTCTATTGGTAACTCCTTTGCTTAGGCCCTATGACCCCAAGACATTTGATACGCACTTCAAGCGTTTTTTGGAAAGCTGCGGCGTAAAGAATGTCACTGTTCATTCTACACGGCATAGTTTTATCACAGAAATGGTTCAGAGGCATCCGGAAGATCTGCCATCCATTTCTGAAATCGTAGGCCATGCCGATAAATCAACAACTTTGCGCTATTCCCATGGTGCGGAACAGCGAAAGAAGTGTTTGATGGACAGCTTTTAAGTGAAGATGTTGCGCGAACGGTCAAAGGTAATATCCCGTGGTAATCTGGGGCCGGCAGCGCAACGAGATCATTTTTTTATGGACAAACAAAATCTGAGGAGTGAACCCATCCGTCTCGAAACGAAAAATTCACTCCCCAGATCCTGGTGCTCTATAAGTGGCACAAAGCCGCTTGTAGAGCGGTATTGGTTGCGGGGATAGGATTTGAACCTACGACCTTCGGGTTATGAGCCCGACGAGCTACCGAACTGCTCCACCCCGCGGAATACCGAATTATTTAGTTGTGCGCTCTCGAATTTTGTTGCGAAAGTGGGTTCGTTATGAGCCCGACGAGCTACCGAGCTGCTCTACTCCGCGATATAAGGCACCTCTTCCGGGTGCCATATCATATTAGCACAGTTGAATGCCCCTGTCAAGGGGAATTTTCGCCGCAGCAGAAGATTACTCCTCCGGTGCGTCTTCGTGCTCTTCGCCGCCCAGGTATTCTACCAGGTCCTCATCATCCAGTTCCTCGGTGCAGGCGGTGTGGTGACGGCGCAGCAGCACCATTACAGCGGCGGCCGCTCCCAGCAGGGCCACCAGCATGGCAATTACAGTGCCCCAGCAGCATTTGCATTTTTTGTTTTTCATCCGTTGTTTGTCTCCTTTCCGCGGCAGCCTGCCGCATTCCGTCTATATTATAATCCTTTTTTCCGCAAATAGCAATGCGCCGCAAAAAATGTTTTGGCATTCTCTGCATTCTGTGGTATAATGCATTTATCTGTAGGATTTTAGCCGATCCTGCCGCGCTTTATTTCAGTCAAAGTCAAGGAGGCACTCCCATGAATCCCAATTCCTGCGAAGCCCTGCCCGGCAATTACCGTCAAACCCGCGAGATCGACTTTGTCAATCTTTCCCGCGAAAATATCATCGGTCTGCTGCTTACTCTCGTGCTGCTGGTCGGCCCGGTGCTGCTGGTTCTGCCCAGCCATCCCTTTACCCTGCTTTCTTCCGCCAAAAATACCGTCTTTTCCCTGATTTACTGCCTGGGCGCGTTCCTGCTTATGGTCGCTTCCATGCGCCTGCAGGCCAAGCTGCACGGCTTCTGCCTTTATAAAACATGCGGCTGCCCCGTTGAGTATGTTTCCATGGGCTTTTATATCGTTGCCTGCACCGGCCGTATGTATGTCCGCCGCAACTCCTGGCTTACCGGCACCCTCATTCCCGCCGTTGTTTGGTGCGGATTGCTGCTGGCTGCCGCTTTTGCCGTTTCGGAGCAGTGGTTCTGGATCCCGTTCCTGATGTTCCTCGTTTCCCTTTCCGGCTGGGCCGGTAAATTTGTGGCCATTGCGGTGGTGCTGGGCCAGCCCGCCGGCAGCTACCTGCAGGATAACGGCGGCTCCATCAAGGTATATACCCCCGCGGAGGTTTGACCCATGGCATACTGGATGACACACCTGCGGGTAGCGGAAGCCCTGCTGCGCTGCCTGCCGGAGGGGATCTCCCTCCCCCATTATTACGCCGGTTCCATTGCGCCGGATTGCGGCCGCACCGAGTGGAATGAGGACGGTACACCGCGTTATCTCCCTGGCCGGGTGGTGACCCACTGGCTGAAGAAGGATGAAGCACTGGACCGCTGCCTCATTGATTTTGAGGGCTTCTACAATGCAATGATGCCCCAGGCGGCCGATGATGGGGCCCGTGCCTTCTACTGGGGATATTATATTCACCTTATTACCGATGCCATGTGGCAGGAACGGGTGCTGCGTCCCCGTCGGGAATCCCTTGCGGATCCTTCCAAGGAGAACATTGCCGCCATGCGGGCCGATCTGAAGCTGGCCGATTTGGCCGATTATCGGGAAAATCCCCACTACCCTCCGCTGGAGATCCTGCGCAATACCCCCTCCTTCCCCAACCGCTACCTCGACTACTACACCGAGGACGACATTGAAAACCAGGTGCATGGCATCCCCCAGCGCCTGGCAGAGGAAGCCGCCACTGCTGAGGAAAGTCTTTGGCTTTCCCCGGAGGAGCGCGATGAGTTTATTATGTTTGCCACCGCCAAGTGCATGCAGATGGTGCGTGCCCACCTGGCTTAATTTATCCACCCACCGAAAGACCGCCTGCGGGCGGTCTTTTTCTCTCTGCACTCCCGGCATTTGTTGACACCGTACTTTACCGCATGGTAGAATGAAAATAAGCAATTTCCCCGATTCCAGCTCAATTTTTTAGCGAACCGAAAAGGAGGCTATGACCGTGAACCACATCAAAAAATGCTTGCTTCTGCTGCTTGCTGTTCTGCTGCTGTGCTCCTGCGGCGTCCAGGATACCCCCGCGCCCGATCCGCAGCCCGCCCCGGCTGAAAGCTGCACCATCAGCGGCTCCTTTACCGCCACCGTCCGGGATGTAATCCCCGATTACTGCCTGGATGACACCACTCCGCTTGTCGCTGTCGTAACAGAGTTCCAGTCCCAGCCCTTTACTGTGTATGTAGGGGAGGAGCTTGGTAAAAAGCTGCTGGAGGAGCAGAACGGCCAGCCTCTCGTTTTTACCGTAACACCCCTTACCGTTGACCGCAGCAGGGAGGAAGTGCAGAAGCTTTCGACCGCCTCTCTCCTGCGGGAATTCAACCTGCAAATCACCGATTGCCGCCCCGCCGAAGATGGTGAACTCGGGTTGGAAAGTCTGCACCTTACCATCGAATAATTTTACCGATAATATCCGCACTGCAACACCGCCTGGCTGTGGCGGTGTTTTTTATGCCACGGGGATGGTTGCTTCGGGAAAGACCGTGCCGGGCCAGGGAAGGGGCGCAGCCCGGCGGCTTTGCCGCCTAAGGCGCG
>ERZ779840.1486-NODE-1486-length-22321-cov-5.028160_pt1 | contig 22321 bp, 20 predicted proteins | sample MGYA00511561_ERZ779840 | MGnify/ENA primary metagenome ERZ779840 (study PRJEB29588, sample SAMEA2162036) | human gut metagenome | biome: human gut; feature: human-associated habitat; material: faeces | place: Denmark | collected 2008/2010 ...
GGCTACGTCACCCGGTACGGTCACAACTCCAGTCTCACCGTCAGCGTGGGGCAGCACGTTTACAAGGGCCAGCAGGTGGCCCGGGCCGGCTCCACCGGCAACTCCACCGGCAACCACTGCCACTTTGAGGTGCGGTACAACGGCGTGGCGAAAAACCCGTTGAACTACCTGCCGTAACAAACTGCATTCCAGAAAAGGGAGGACTTTTGTCCTCCCTTTTTCTTGTGTTCCGGGAGCTTTTATGCTATGATATTTTAGTTAAGTTATGTGCTTTTTCTCCCGGTTTCAAGTGGATAAACACATAAGGCCGGGACTCTGAAAGGAGTGCGAAATATGAAGTCCCTGAAGGTTTTAATGCTCAACGGCAGTCCCCATGCCAACGGCAACACCGCCGTGGCCCTGCGGGAAATGGAAGCGATTTTCAAGGAGAATGACGTCGATGTGGAAACGGTGGTCCTGGGAAACCGGGACATCCGGGGCTGCGTGGCCTGTGGTTCCTGTGCCAAGACCGGCAAGTGCGTCTTTGACGATGGAGTAAACGAGCTGGCCCCCAAGTTTCAGGAGGCCGACGGTCTGGTGATTGCCAGTCCGGTGTATTACGCCTCCGCCAACGCCACGCTGATCGCCTGTCTGGACCGGCTGTTTCACAGCACGTCCTTTGATAAGACCATGAAGGTTGGTGCCAGCGTAGCCTGCGCCCGGCGGGGCGGCTGCTCCGCCACCTTTGATGAGTTGAACAAGTATTTCACCATCTCCGGAATGCCTGTGGCCTCCAGCCAATACTGGAACAGTATTCACGGCCGGACGCCCGGTGAAGCGGAGCAGGACGGCGAGGGGCTTCAGACCATGCGGACCCTGGCCCGGAACATGACATTCCTGATGCGCAGCATCGCGCTGGGCAAGGAGCAGTTCGGTCTCCCGGAAAAGGAAGATCGGATCGCCACTCATTTTATCAGATAACTTTAGGAGGATATACCATTTGAAGCGGGAAAATGTACTGGTGTCCGAGGACGCGCTGGCGCGTCAGCGGGAGTTTGAAGCAAAGATCAAGGAAATGTTCGCTGCCCGGGAAGCCCATCCTGTGGCCTGCGTGGACACCTTCGGCTGTCAGCAGAACGTAGCGGACGGCCAGAAGCTGATGGGTATGCTGGCCGACAGCGGCTTTACCTTTACAGAGGACCCCAAGGAGGCGGATCTGGTGATCCTGAACACCTGCGCCGTCCGGGAGCACGCGGAGCAGCGGGTCTTCGGCAATCTGGGCATTCTCACCCACACGAAAAAGGAAAACCCGGAGCAGGTGATCTGCCTGTGCGGCTGCATGGCGCAGGAGGAGCGGGTCTCTCAGCGGGTGAAGGAATCCTACCGCCATGTGGATCTGGTGTTCGGCCCCCATGCCCTGTGGAAGTTCCCGGAGCTTTTGTGGCAGGTCTATGAGACCCGGAAGCGGGTCTTTGCCGTGGACAATGAGGACGGCACCATTGCCGAGGGCATCCCTGTGGTGCGGGAAAAGGGCGTGAAGGCCTGGGTCTCTATCATGTACGGCTGCAACAACTTCTGCTCCTACTGCATCGTGCCCTACGTCCGGGGCCGGGAGCGCAGCCGTGATCCCCAGTGCGTTTTGCAGGAGGTCCGGGAACTGGTTGCCGCCGGTTACAAGGACATCACCCTGCTGGGCCAGAATGTCAACTCCTACGGCAATGATCTGGATCTGGACTACCATTTCCCGGATCTCTTAGAGGACATCGACAAGATCCCCGGCGAATACTTGATCCGCTTCATGTCCAGCCATCCCAAGGATGCCACCAACCACCTCTTTGACGTGATGGCCAAGTGCTCCCATGTGGCAAAGCAGCTCCACCTTCCCTTCCAGTCCGGCAATGACCGCGTACTGAACGAGATGAACCGCCGCTACACCCGGGAGAAATATTTGGAGGAAATTCGCTACGCCAAAAGCGTAATGCCCGGTCTGGTGCTGACCTCCGACGTCATCATCGGTTTCCCCGGTGAGACGGAGGCAGAGGCCATGGACACCGTTTCTCTAGTGGAGGAAGGGGGCTTCGACGCTTTGTTTACGTTTATCTACTCCCCCCGTCCCGGCACAAAGGCGGCAGCCATGCCGGACCCCGCCACTCGTGCCGAAAAGCAGAAGTGGTTCGATAAGCTCCTGGAAGTCCAGAATGCCAATTCCGCCAAGCTCCACGCCGCCTATGTGGGCAAGACCGTCCGGGTGCTGGTGGACGGCGAGAGTGACGATGAGAACTTCCCCCTTGCCTCCCGCACTGAGGGCAACCGGCTGGTACGGCTGAAGGGTGACAAGAGTCTGATCGGCAGCTTTATTGACGTAAAGATAACGGACAGCAACACCTGGGCGCTGTACGGCAAACCGGTGTGATATTCCCTAAATAGGCTTTGCCTATTGGAATACACCCCCCATTCTCTTTTCCTCTTGTGGAAAAGAGAATGCGCCGTGTACGGTGGAAGAGAAAAGACGCTTTTGTCCAAACTTGCAGCAAGCGCAAGTTTGGGGAATGCGGTTCTCAACTGTTCTGCCCAAAGACTTGTCAGTCCCTGCGTAGCACGGGCGGGGTGCGGAGCTTATCAAGTCTTGTACGCCGTGCTGATAGTCACATGAAGCCTCGGGGTGCAAATAGGACACCCTCTGCTTCTCTTTCCGCTGCCGCTCCTGCTCATTTGCAGAGCAGGATAGTGCGTAGCGAAGCGGAACGCACGGGAGTAGAAATACGCCGATTTAGTTTTGCACCTCGTTGCGCGCCGTTCCCATAGGTGTGGGGACGCACTGGTTTGAGATTTTAGTATAGCGCAGCCGGTATGAGAGTTGCGGGCTTAGTCGGCAGTGCGTGACGGCCAGCCCCCGTCTTGGGTGATTTGACACGGAGGTGTCAAATCATCCCTCAGCGCCTTTTCTTTTGACCATGAATGGCCGTTTTCTTTTCCGCAAGAGGAAAAGAAAATGGGGATTCAATTCGGTGCGGCATAGCGGCACATTCCCGCACCAATCTGGTGCAGTTGTTACTATCCAAAAAGATAGATACCGTCTTTCAAAGAAAAATCGTATTCGTTTAGATTTTGAAAAATAAAGGAGAACCAGTATGGCAGTGAATCTGAAAGGCCGGAGTTTCCTGACTCTGGCAGACTTTACCCCGGAGGAAATCCGGTATCTTCTGGATCTGGGCCACGACCTGAAATCTAAGCGGCGGGCGGGCGTTTGCGCCCCCACCATGCAAGGCAAGCACATCGTCTTGCTGTTTGAAAAGACCTCCACCCGCACCCGCTGTTCCTTTGAGGTAGCGGCCACCCAGGAGGGCGCCCATGTCACCTATCTGGACGCCGGTTCTTCCCAGATGGGCAAAAAGGAATCTCTGGAGGACAGCGCCAAGGTGCTGGGCCGGTTCTTTGACGGCATCGAGTACCGGGGCTACGAGCAGTCCGTGGTGGAGGATCTTGCCAAGTGGTCCGGTGTGCCGGTGTGGAACGGCCTGACGGACGCCGACCATCCCACCCAGATCTTAGCGGATCTGATGACCATTGAGGAGCACTGCAAAAAGCCTTTAAACAAGATCAAGGTGGTGTTTCCCGGCGATGTGCGGAACAACATGTGCTATGCGTGGATGATGGGCGCAGCCAAGCTGGGAATGCACTTTGTAGCCATGGGGCCGGAGGAGCTGGCCAAGCAGATGGATCAGGAGGTGGTGCAGTCCACCTTTGCCGAGGCCCGGAAAAACGGCGGCCTCATCGAGATCACTGACCACGCAGAGGACTTAAAGGGCGCTGACGTGATCTATGGTGATGTGTGGGCTTCCATGGGTGAGGAAGCCCAGATCCCAGAGCGGGTAGGGCTGCTGTCCCCCTTCCGGGTGACGATGGACACCCTGAAGGCCACGGAGAATCCCGACGTGCTGTATCTCCACTGTCTCCCCTCCTTCCACGATTTTGAAACGAAAATGGCAAAGGAATGGCAGGCCAAGGGCGTGGACATCCGGGAGGTCACCGACGAGGTGTTCCGCTCCCGTCACAGCGTGGTTTTCGACGAGGCGGAGAACCGGATGCACTCCATCAAGGCCGTGATGGTGGCTACCATCGGCGCATAAGTCAGTCCGTAAGGAGGAAGTGTTCCCATGGAGCAACGCAAATTCCAGATGCCCACCGCGTATACGATCCTGTTCTGCCTGATTCTTCTGGTGGCACTGTCCACATGGCTCATCCCGGCAGGCAGCTATGACTACGCCGACGGTATCCCCATCTCCGGCAGCTATCACGCCGTCGACCCCGCGCCGCAGGGCATCGGTGCGGCACTGAAGGCCGCCTTCCGGGGCTTTTATGACGCAGTGGATGTCTGCGTGTTCATCCTGATGGTGGGCGGTTTTCTGGGCGTTGTGATGAAGACCGGGGCCATCGACGCCGGAGTCAGCAACGTGATTTCCCGGCTGCAAGGCCGGGAAAACCTGCTCATTACTATTTTAATGCTGTTTTTCGGTCTGGGCGGCACCACCTACGGCATGTGGGAGGAGACCATGGCCTTCTTCCCTCTGCTGCTGCCTATTTTTCTGGCGGCGGGCTATGACGCTGTGGTAGGCGTGGCGGTGATCCTGCTGGGGGCCGGGGCCGGTGTCATCGCCTCCACGGTGAACCCCTTCGCCACCGGCATCGCCGCAGGCTTTGCCGGGGTCTCCCTGGGGGACGGCATCCTCTGGCGGATCATTCAGTTCGTTCTTTTTGAGGGCATCGCCATCTGGTATGTCTCCGCCTACGCCGCCCGGATAAAGCGGGACCCAAGCCGCTCCGTGGTGGGCATCGGCGCAGGCAGGCTTCACGCAGATGTGGGCCGCGTCCAGCCCCTCACCCGGCGTCACGCCGCCATCCTCCTTATTTTTGCCGCCACCTTCCTCACCATGATCTACGGCGTTATTCCCTTTGATGAAATGGGCCTGCCCCTGCCGGTCTTGGGCTGGTGGTTCCCGGAGCTGTCCGCTCTGTTTTTAGTGGCGGGCATCGTGGTGGGGCTGATGGACCGGCTCAGTGAGGTGGAACTGGCGGAGACCTTCGTCTCCGGCTGTACGGATCTTTTGGGCGTGGCCTTCATCATCGGCATCAGCCGGGGCATCACCGTACTGATGAATGACGGCCATATCACCGACACCATTCTTCACTGGGGAGAGACGGCCCTCTCCGGCCTTGGCTCCACCTCCTTCGTGCTGCTGGTCTTTTTGATCTACCTGCCGTTGTCCGTGCTGATTCCGTCCTCCTCCGGTCTGGCCACACTGTCCGTGCCGGTGGTGGCTCCGCTGGGACAGTTCGCCGGGGTGGGCGGCGACGTGGTGGTGACGGCCTTCCAGTCCGCCTGCGGCCTTGTGAATCTGGTGACGCCTACCGCCGCCGTGGTGATGGGCGCGCTGGCGCTGGGCCGCATCCCCTATGAAAAATGGCTGAAATTCGTGTGGAAGCTGATGCTGCTTTTCCTGCTGCTGACCGGCCTATTGCTGGTGCTTGCAGCCGCGCTGTCCTGATCGGACCGCCGTGCCCTCCGGGGCGCGGCGGTTTTTTCGCATAGCGCCGTACGCCGCCGCATAGATATGGAAATGGACAAACACAGGAGGCGTCGCTATGAAGAAATGTTTTTTTGCCTTGGTCCTGCCGCTGGCCTTGCTGCTCACCGCCTGCGGCAGAGAACCGAGACCCGCCGCTCTCCTTTTAGGACAGGCTGCGGACTTAGACGAATCGGAGACCCTGTTGGTGATCGACGGGCAGAACATCCCCGCGTGGGAATACCTCTATTGGCTGGCACTGGACTGCCGCCAGATGGAGGAACGCTGCGATGCCGCCGGAGAACCAGTGGACTGGACCGCTCCGCTCTCTGAGGGTGGCACACTGGAGGATCTGGTAAAGGCCGATGCGCTGGCGGACACAGCCCTGTATGCTGCCGTGGGGACCTGGGCGGCGGCATACGGCTGCACGCTGACGGACGCTGAGCGAAACGCACTTCCAGAACGGCACTACGCCTATCTGACGCCGGAGCAGGGGCGGCATCTGACGGAGACCGGTGTGCAATATGCCAAATTATACGCCCTCTACGAGACCCCCGGCAGTGCCTTGGCTCCCGCGGAAAACGAGCTGGCTCTGTTTGAACAGCAAACTGCCCCGCTGACGGCAGAACGGCTCCTGATTCCCTTCGAGTCTGACCGAGAAGCCGCCCGGCAAAAGGCAGCGGAGCTGTTCGCACATCTGAATACCGCTGCGGATCCGTCAGCCGCCTTTGACGCGCTGCTGGCAGAGACCGGAGGCGCATTATTGGAAGAAACGGATTGGACGCCCTCCCTTCAGGATGCGGCGGCCGCTCTGGAACCGGGACAGTTTTCCGGCATTATCGAGACCGAAAACGGTTTCGTCATCCTCCGGCGTCTGCCTGCGGACCGGGATGCTCTGCGGGAAGCCTACTTCGACAGCCTGCTGCAAGATACCGCTGACGCCAGCGAGATCCAGGTCTCTTCCGCCTATGAAACCCTGCGTCCCGCCGCCTTCTGGACCGCACTGAAGCAGACCTCCGGCTGAGGTCATTTTTTACATTGTTAAATTTTCGTCAATTTAGACGAAAGTCACAACAGTTTTGTCAAAGATTTAACAAAAATTCGTGAAATACAAGATTATCGTTGACGGGGGCCTCAAAAGCGCCTATAATTTCATTTGCAGAGGTGGAAAACGAGTGCGTTTGCCAAAAAATTAACAAGCATCTCTGCCCCTGTTGCTATAATCCTGACGGATTTTTCCGTCTAAAAAAACACAAAACGGAGGATCAACATGAAAGAACTTTATGTCGTAAATTGCTGCCGTACCGCTATCGGCTCCTTTGGTGGCTCTCTGAAGAACACCCCCGCCGTGGACATGGGCGCTATCGTTGTCAAGGAAGCCCTGAAGCGCGCTAACGTCGCTCCCGAGAACGTGGACGAGCTGATGTTCGGCTGCATCCTCACTGCCGGCCAGGGCCAGAACCCCGCCCGTCAGGTCTCTGTGAAGGCTGGCATCCCCTATTCCGTTCCCGCTTACACCGTGGGCATGGTCTGCGGCTCCGGCATGAAGTCTGTCATCGAGGGTGCCCGTTCCATCCTGGCCGGTGACTCCGACATCGTGGTCTGCGGCGGCACCGAGAACATGAGTGCTGCTCCTTACACCCTGCCCGACGAGCGCTGGGGCGCCCGTATGAGCGACAAGAAGGTTGTCGACGAGATGATCAAGGACGGCCTGTGGGACGCTTTCAACAACTATCACATGGGCACCACCGCTGAGAACATCAATGATATCTGGGGCATCACTCGCCGCGAGCAGGATGAGTTCGCCGCAGCTTCTCAGCAGAAGGCCTGCGCTGCCCGCGACTCCGGCCGTTTCGATGACGAGATCGTTCCTGTCCCCGTGAAGGTCAAGAAGGAGATCGTGGAGTTCAAGCGCGATGAGTATCCCAAGGAGAACGTCACCGCCGACAGCATCGCAAAGCTCCGCGGCGCTTTCCCCGTGGGCCCCGAGTCCCCCAATCCTCAGGTTGTGAACACCTTTGAGCCCACCGGCATTCAGGACGCCGAGGATAAGGGCACGCCCCGCGTGACCGCCGCCAACGCCTCCGGCATCAACGACGGTGCTGCCGCTATCGTGCTGGCCTCCGGCGAGGCTGTTGAGAAGTACGGCCTGAAGCCCATGGCCAAGCTGATCGGCTGGGGCCAGGGCGGCGTGGATCCCAAGATCATGGGCGTCGGCCCCGTGGTCGCTTCCCGCAACGCCATGAAGAAGGCCGGCGTCACCATCGACGACATCGACCTGATCGAGGCCAACGAGGCCTTTGCCGCCCAGTCCATCGCCGTGGCCCGCGAGCTGCACTTTGACATGAGCAAGGTCAACGTCAACGGCGGCGCCATCGCTCTGGGCCATCCCGTTGGTGCTTCCGGCGCCCGTATCATCGTCACCCTGATCCACGAGATGATGAAGCGCGAGGACGCCAAGAAGGGTCTGGCCACCCTCTGCATCGGCGGCGGCATGGGTACCGCTGTCGTGGTGGAGAAGGTCTAAGCTACATTCTGTATCCCCAACCGGGGCCGCGCAAAGCGGCCCCGGTTTTTTTGCGCTGCTCCGCCTCCTTTCTCTTGCATGATCTCCATTCCTTTGCTATAATTAGGAATCATTACTACAAAGAAAGGTACGTGAGCATGAAGCAGCAGCGCAACACCCGTCAGCGGCAGCTGGTTTTGGACGTGGTCCGGGGCCGCCGGGACCACCCCACTGCGGAGCAGATCTACCAGAGCGTCCGGGAGCAGGATGCCCATGTCAGCCGCGGGACCGTCTATCGAAACCTGAACCTGCTCTGCGACAACCGGGAGATCTATCGGGTAGTCATGTCCAGCAGTGACCGCTTTGACCTCCGGACCGATCCTCACTATCATATACACTGTCTGGTCTGTGACAGCGTGGTGGATGTTCCCTACACCTATGACCGTGCCTATGACGAAACGCTGGAGCAGGAAACCGGCTACCGTGTCCTGTGTCATCACATGGTGGTAGAGGGCGTTTGCCCTGACTGCCAACGTTCCGAAACGGGCTCTGTGCAATAATTTCTCTACTCGCTAAAATCAAACGGGTCACGGAGTACTTTCCGTGACCCGCTTTTTCGTTGGACGCCGCTATTCGGGATACAGGCCAGTTCGCTGGCAGTGCATAAAAAAGAGCCGCCCCAAAGGGCGGCCCAAACGGGTGGGATATTGGAAAGCTTCCTCGATTATGGTAGCACGAACTGGCTCTATTGTAAATGGGAGCTTTTGTCGAATGCTGTCCCCTTTCGGCGCTTTAAAATTTTTTGTGAATTTTATACATTTGCATCTGGTAAAGCGCAGGGGAATGTGATATGATTTGACCATAGAGAGGGCCCCATCCCTCTTCCACGAAAGGAGCGAGCATTATGAAGTATACTTACGCATGCAAGAAAGTTCCCCTGAATGACTCCATTAAGGATTACGCCGAAAAGCGCGTGGAAAAGCTGGAAAAGTATTTCCACCGGGACGATGCGTCCGCCTTCGTGACATTTACTGTGGAAAAAGACAAGCTGTGCACCGTGGAGATCACCATCCGGGATGGTTCCACTCTCCTCCGGGCGCAGACCACAGAACCGGATGGGGATATGCGCGGTGCCATTGACGCCGCCGTCAGCTATATTGAGCGGCAGATCCTGAAAAACAAGACCCGGCTGGCCAAGCGCCTGCGGTCCGATGCCTTCCCCGCCGTTCCCATGGATGACTTCTCCGTGGCGGAGGAATCGGAGTTCCACATCGTCCGGACCAAGCGCTTTTCCGTGAAGCCCATGAGCCCAGAGGAGGCTATTTTGCAGATGAACCTGCTGGATCACGATTTCTATGTGTTCCGCAACAGCGATGATGACAGTATCTCCATTGTCTACCACCGCAAGAACGGCGGCTACGGTCTGATCGTCACCGACGAGGAAGAATAAAATACAAACAGGGCGCCTCTGGCGCCCTGTTTCAGCGTGCCGAAAAAGTCTTTTCGCCCCGCTGAACAAGTTTTCAGAACTTTTATAAAGTTCTGAAAAATTAGGATTTTAATGGTGCGGGACACCCTTCTTGGGTTTCCCGCGCACACCCTTCCTTACCGTCGCGGAAAATTTATCACTTTATCGACAGCTTCACAGGGCGCCAAAAGGCGCCCTGTTTTTCATGTTTACAAGATGCCTGTGAGCCGTTTTGAAACACAGCGGACACGGAATTCAGTCCCGCTTCATAGAATAACCTTACTGGTGGTCCACCTCGTACATGTGGGCCATGAGGTCCAGCAGCTTGCTGGTGTAGCCCCATTCGTTATCATACCATGCAATGAGCTTCACGAAATCGTCATCCAGCATGATACCGGCAGTCTCGTCAAAGATGCATGTCTCGGAAAAGCCCGTCAGGTCGGAGGAGACCACCTGATCCGTGGTGCAGGTGATGATGCCTTTCATGCTGTTCTTGGCTGCGTTCCGCATGGCCACGCACACATCGTGGTAGCTGGCGGGATGGATGAGCCGGGCGGTGAGATCCACCACGGACACATCGTTGGTGGGCACACGGAAGCTCATGCCGGTCATTTTGCCTTTCAGTTCCGGGATCACCTGACCAACAGCCTTGGCAGCACCGGTGCTGGAGGGGATAATGTTGCCCAGAACGCTGCGGCCCGTCCGCCAGTCCCGGCCTGCACGGGAGTCCACGGCCTTTTGCTTGGCGGTGGCGGAGTGGATGGTGGACATAAGGGCCTGCCGGATACCGAAGGTATCGTTGATGACCTTGGTCATGGGGGCCAGACAGTTGGTGGTGCAGGAGGCGTTGGACACCACGTTCATATCCGGGGTGTACTTCAGATGGTTGACGCCCATGACGAAGGTGGGCATGATGTCATCCTTGGAAGGGGCTGAGATGATGACCTTTTTCGCGCCGTTTTGCAGATGGGCGCTGGCCTTTTCCACGGTGTTGAACACGCCGGTGGATTCGATGATATACTCCGCGCCGCAGTCATCCCAGGGGATCTGGGAAGCATCACTCTCGCTGTAGACCCGGATCTTCTTGCCGTTGATGATGAGGTGCCGGTCATCGTGCTCCACCGTATCCCGGAAAGTCCGGAACACGGAGTCGTATTTCACCTGATAGACCATGTAATCCAGATCCGCATTCCGCAGGTTGATGCCGCAGATCTGATAACTGCTGCTGCCACGCTCCACCATGATCCGCAGAGCTACACGGCCAATGCGGCCGAAGCCGTTAATGCCTACCTTGATCGCCATAAACAGATCCCTCCTGCCCTTTAGGCGTTGATTTGTTGCTTTCATTATAGGCGCGTTTTCTAAAAGGCGAAATGGACGATCTGTAAAATTAAATCTGCCTTTTCCAACGGCTCTTAGCCCCTTTGCATAGCACATCGTTTACCACATCGTTTACTTGTGAAAAGTTAAATTATTTTAAATTTCCGACAAAATTCTTGTTTTCTTCCTAAATTTTTGATATGCTGATTGATACCATCCCGCATTGGGAAATGTTTTCCTGGTGTAATTTTCACTCTGCGGCTTATGATAGTTTTGATGCAAAACAGAAAGTGAGGCACTGTTATGGAGCAGCACGGGACCGAGGCAGCTCTGCTGCCGAACATTGCCAACCAGATGCGCAGCCTGCTCAGCAATCTGTACCTGGCGGCTTCTCAGGTCATTCCTCCGGAGCAGCGGGAGCAGGACCCAGCCTTGGACGCCAAGGCCGCCATTTTGGAGCAAAGTTTTTTCCGGCTGCTGCGGCTGGTCAACAGTATGTCCGCCGCAGAGTATCTGTCAGACAGCCAAACGCTGTCTCTGCGGGACGCCGATCTGGTAAAGCTGGTCTCTGAGGTCTGCGAGTCCACTGCGGATCTGGCAGAACAGTTGGGTATTCAGTTGAAATTTGTCTGCGCCATGGATCGGCGGGTCTGCGCCATTCATCCTGCCGCCGTGGAGCAGATGCTTTATCACCTGCTTTCCAACGCGCTGAAATTTACACCTGCCGGCGGCACCGTCACGGTGGAACTGAAAAAAAGCGGTGAAACTTTGCGGCTGACCGTCAGTGACACCGGCTGCGGCATCCCGCCGGAGCGGATGGCCCATCTGTTCGACGGCTGTTTCCAGCCGGGCCATCCCACTCCTGCGCCCTATGGCTTGGGTCTGGGCCTTCCTCTGTGCCGGGCCATCGCGGAAAAGCACGGTGGGAGCATCACCGTGGAGTCCGCCCCCGGCAAGGGCAGCCGCTTTATGGTCTCTCTGCCGGACCGGCAGTTGGGCAGCCAGCTTTCCGACATCCCCTCCGTCTACAATGGCGGCTTTAGCCGCCCACTGCTGGGGTTGGCGGACGCGCTTCCCTCCGATGCGTTTGCCGTGCGGAATCTGGAATAATAGGCGAACGAAAATCTTACCGTTTTATCGTAACCTCAGAAAAGCGGCGCAAAGCCGCTTCAGCGTGCCGAAAAATTCTTTTCGCCCCGCTGACCTTATTTTCAGAACTTTATAAAAGTTCTGAAATGTTTGATTTCAATGGCGCTGGACACCCCTCTTGGGTTTCCCGCGCACACTCTTCCTTACCGTAACGAAAATCTTACCGTTTTATCGTAACCTCAGAAAAGCGGCGCAAAGCCGCTTTTCTTTTTCTACACGATAGTTCTTTTAATACCATTTGGCATATCTATTCGACATAATACGATCTGGAATGTGCATTGACGCATAGGAGGCTTCTATGGCACAGGTATTTTTGGGAATGAGCGGCGGAGTGGACAGCTCTGCCGCCGCGGTCTTGCTGCAAGAGCAGGGATACGCCGTCAGCGGCCTGCATCTGTCCCTGTTAAGCGGTCTGCCTTTACCGGCAGACCGCCTTCCGGATGACGGCTCCGACGCCCGGGCCGTGGCATCTCTGCTGGGGCTTCCCTTCTACGATATGGACCTCTCCCCGGAATTCCGGGCAACGGTCATCGACTATTTCATCCGGGAATACGAGGCGGGCCGCACGCCGAATCCCTGCGTGTTCTGCAACCGGAGGATCAAGTTCGGCGCCATGTGGGACGCCGCCCAAAAGCTGGGGGCGGACTATCTGGCCACCGGCCACTACGCCAAAATCCGACAGGATCCTGCCACCGGCCGTCACCTGCTCTGCCGGGGGTTGGACCGTTCCAAGGACCAGAGCTACTTTCTCTGCCGTTTGACGCAGGAGCAGCTTTCCCGGACGCTGTTCCCCTTGGGCGATCTGGAAAAACCGGCGGTGCGGGCCTTGGCGGAGGCTCACGGTCTGATCAACGCCAAAAAGCGGGACAGTCAGGACATCTGCTTCGTGCCGGACGGAGACTATGTAGGCTTCATTACCCGCTGCGTGGGACACGAATCCCCCACCGGGCCGTTTGTGGACCGGGAGGGCCGCGTCTTAGGCCAGCACAAGGGGTTCATCCGCTACACCAAGGGGCAGCACAAGGGACTGGGTCTTGCCATCGAGCCGCCGCTGTACGTCCTGCGGAAGGATCCGGCGGACCACGCCGTCTATCTGGGTCACAATGAGGACCTGTTCACCTCAGAGCTGATTGCCGGGGACTGGAACTGGATCTCCATTCCCGCTTTGACCGCCCCTATGATCGTCACCGTCAAGACCCGCTATTCCCAGCAGGAAGCGGAGGCCGTGGCGGAGCCGCTGTCCGGCGGGCAGGTACGCCTGCGGTTCCGGGAGCCCCAGCGGGCGGTGACGCCGGGACAGTTCGTTGTCCTCTATGACGGAGACACCGTGGTGGGCGGCGGCGTGATTCTGGAATGAGTTTCCATCATGCTTTCCGTTTCTCCGGGCATACTACCCTCAGACCGAAAAAGGAGTGACGGAGTATGAAAGGTTGTGCCGGATTTTGGGTCGGCATGAGCGCCGGTCTGCTGGCTGGCGCCGCAATGGGTATGATGTCGCCCTACGGACGGGACCCCATGAAAACACAGGTGGGGAAAAGCATCCGCAAGCTGGGTATCGCGGTGGACAACGCCGTGGACAACATTGTATCCGATCTGCGCTGAACAAAAGGAACAGGGAGGGCTGTGCCCTCCCTGTTGCTCAGCGTGTCGAAAAATCCTTTTCGCCCCGCTGAGCAGGTTTTCAGAACCTTATAAAAGTTCTGAAAACTAATGATTTTAATGGCGCAGGACACCCTTCTTGGGTTTCCCGCGCACACCCTTCCTTACCGTTGCCGAAAATTTTCCGCTTTATCGACAGTCACCGCCCCGCCGCGTTTTTATGCGGCGGGGCTTCGGTATCATTTCTTATCCTTTTCTGTATACAGGCAGCGCATGGCGTTGAGAATGGCCAAAAATGCCACGCCTACGTCGGCAAACACGGCCAGCCACATGGGGGCCTTGCCCAGCGCGCCCATCACCAGAACGATGGCTTTCACCGTCAGGGCAAAGACGATGTTCTCCCGCACGATCCGCACCGTTTTGCGGGCAATGCGGATGGCTGCGGCGATCTTGGTGGGCTGATCGTCCATGAGCACGATGTCGGCAGCTTCGATAGCCGCGTCGCTGCCCAGACCGCCCATGGCGATGCCGATGTCCGCGCGGGTCAGCACCGGCGCATCGTTGATGCCATCACCTACAAAGGCCAGCTTACCGGTCTCCTGCTTCAGCAGTTCCTCTACCCGTGCCACCTTGTCGGCAGGCAGCAGCTCCGCGTGGTACTCGTCCAATCCCAGAGCGTCCGCCACCGTATGGGCCACTTCCTTGGTGTCGCCGGTGAGCATGACCGTCTTTTTCACACCCATAGCCTTCAGTTGGACGATGGCCTCCTTGGCGTCGGGCTTGGGCTGATCCGCGATCACGATATGCCCGGCGTAGAAGCCGTCGATGGTCACATGGACGATGGTGCCGGGCAGCTCACAGGGCAGCCAGTTGACGCTCTGGCGCTCCATCAGACGGCTGTTGCCCACGCCGACGCGCTTGCCGTCCACCTCCGCCATGATACCGTGTCCGGCGATCTCCTCCACGTTGGAGACCCGGCTGCGGTCCATTCCGCTTTTGCAGGCCTCCCGCAGAGAGACGGCAATGGGGTGCGTGGAATATTGCTCCGCCAGAGCCGCGTATTCCAGCACCTGATCTGCTTCAAAACCCGCCTCCGGATGGACGGCGGATACGGCAAAGGTGCCTTTCGTCAGGGTGCCTGTCTTGTCAAACACCACAGTGTCCGCCTTGGCCAGCGCTTCCAGATAGTTGCCGCCCTTGACCAGAATACCGCACTTGGAGGCGCCGCCGATGCCGCCGAAAAAGCTCAGCGGTACGGAGATCACCAGCGCGCAGGGGCAGGAGATGACCAGAAAGGTCAACGCCCGGTGGAGCCAGTCCGTCCAGACGGTGCCCGCCAGAAATCCGGGAAGGGTGGGCAGCACCGCCAGCAGGACCGTAGGGATCAGGAACAGAGCCAGCGCCGCATACACCACACAGGGGGTATAGTATTTGGCAAACCGGGTGATAAACTGCTCGCTGACGGCTTTCTTTTCGCTGGAATTCTCCACCAGCTCCAAAATTTTGGAAACCGTGGATTCCTCACAGGGCTTTGTCACCGTCACCCGCAGCAACCCCGTCAGGTTCACGCAGCCGCTGATGATGTCATCGCCCACACGGATGCTTCGGGGCAGGGATTCGCCGGTGAGGGCGGCGGTATCCAGTGTGGAACTGCCCTCTAACACCGTACCGTCCAGCGGTACCCGCTCGCCGGGCTTCACCACGATGACGGAGTCGACGGCCACATCCTCCGGATCCACCGTTTCCAAGCCGTTTTCCGTTTCCAGATTGGCGGTGTCCGGACGAATGTCCATCAACGCGGCGATGGAGGTCCGGGACTTGCCCACGGCATAATCCTGAAACAGCTCACCGGTCTGGTAGAACAGCATGACGAACACAGCCTCGTCAAACTCCCCGGTGGCGTAAGCGCCCACGGTGGCAAGGGCCATCAGGAAGTTTTCGTCAAAGACCTGCCCATTGACAATGCCCAGTGCCGCCTTCCGCAGCACATCATAGCCGATGATGAAATACGGCGCCAGACAGCACAGGCCCCGGACCCAGCCGGTAAGGGGCAGCAGCTTGACCAGAATCAGCAGAGCCGCCGCAATCAGGATGCGGTTCCGCATTTTTCTTTGCTTTTTGGAAAGGGTCGTCATCGTATCCTCCTTTTCGGGAATAGGCGAAGCGCCGCCTTACGGCAGTTGCGCTCCGAAACGCGCCAGCGGCGGCGTTCTTACAGGTGCAGCTCGCAGTCCGGCTCGATCTTCTTCGCGGTAGCCACGACCTTTTGCAGGATCTCGTCAAAGCGGGCGTCATCGGCGTCCAGCGTCAGCTTCTGGGTCATGAAGCTCACCGTGGCGTTGTTGACGCCGTCGATCTTTTTAATGGCGTCCTCCACCTTGGCGGCACAGTTGGCGCAGTCGATCTCGAACTTGTAATGCTTCTTCATAATAGCTTCCTCCTGATTTAAAGATTTTGAGAACTGAATTGGAAATCAAAAATTACTCCAGAATATGCTCTAATCCCTGATCGATGATGGTTTTCACATGATCGTCCGCCAGAGAATAAAACACCGTTTTGCCGTCCCGCCGTGACTTTACCAACCGGGCGTTTTTCAGTGCCTTGAGCTGATGGGAAATAGCGGATTGGGTCATTCCCAGCAGCGCCGCGATGTCGCACACGCACATCTCTGCCTCAAAGAGCACATACAGGATGCGGATACGGGTGGAATCCCCGAAGATCCGGAACAGTTCTGTCAGATCATACAGGGTATCTTCCCCTGGCATCTCCTTTTGTACTCTCTCTACGATCTCATCGTGGGCATGCATGAATTCACAGCACTCCACGTTGTAGCGATCCTCCATAAGCGGCCCCCTTTCATTTGAATGTCTGTTCATGTGTTCATGATAGCACGCATTTGCCGTTTGTCAACCCCGAATTCAAAAAAGAGTAGAAATCAGAGAAAATATGTGATACACTCAAAAAATAGTACAATAGAAAGGTATACGAAAACAAAATGGACGAAAGTACAATTGAAATGTTTAAGGACAAAGAGCGCAAAAATCTCTTTGCCACTTACAACCATATTGAGATGGTCATGGTAGAGGAAGACCACGCCGTATTCCGGCTGAATATCCAGCCGGAGAGCAAGAACTCCTACGGTATGGTCCATGGCGGCGCCATTTACGCCATGGCAGACAACGCCACCGGCTTTGCCGCCCACACCGATGGCCGCAATTACGTCACGCAGACCAGCGCTCTTCACTTCCTGCGCAACCAGTCTGAGGGTGAAATCCAGGCCGACGCCCGAGTGCGTCACCGGGGCCACTCCACTTGCCTGGTGGCGGTGGACATTCTGGGTGAGGATGAGAAGCTGCTGGCCACCGGCGAGTTCACCTTCTTCTGCGTGGACCCGGAGATCATGGCCCGCAAGGTGAAAAAGGCATAAAACCCGAAGCAACTAACAAAAGCGGAACGGAGAGCTTCTCCGTTCCGCTTTTTCATTCTTTTTACGCTTGTTTTCTCAATGGTATGGTGAAGGTAAAGCGGGTGGACGCCGCATCACTCTCCGCCTTCAGTGCGCCCTTATGTTCCCAGGCGATGGTGTCCGCAATAGCCAGCCCCAATCCAAACCCGGATTTTTCCCCACGGGAGGCGTCCGCGCGGTAAAATCGCTCAAACAGATGGGCCAGATGCTCCGGCGGAATGGGGTCACCGGGATTGGAAACGGTGAGTCGGGCCTGCCGGTCCATCTTTTCCAGCGTCAAGGTGATATGGCCGCCCTCCGCGCCGTATTTCACGGCATTGTCCAGCAGAATGGAGATCAGCCGCCGCAGGCGGTCAGCGTCCCCCACCACGGTAATGTCCGCCGCGATCCGCTCCTCCAAAGGTTTTCCCGCCTCAAAGGCCACCGGCTCAAAGGCCAGCACGCAGTCCGTGGCCACATCGGAGAGGTTCAGCGGCTCCATGGCGGCAGGCCGGACGCCGTTGTCCGCCCGGGCCAAGGTCAGCATCTGCTCCACCAGAGTGCGCATCTGCTCCGCCTCGGTATGGATATTGCCGCTCCACCGGGCAGGCTTTTCCGCAAGACCTGCCCCCTCCAACAGCTCCGCGTTGGAGAGGATTACCGTCAGCGGCGTCTTCAGTTCATGGGAGGCATCCGACAAAAACTGCCGCTGCTGCTTCCATGCCTTCTCCACCGGCCGGGTGACCCAGCGGGATGCCGCTGCCGCAATGCCCAGCAGCACCAGCATAGCTCCCAGTGCGATCAGCAGGTAGGAACGGACCAGCCGCCGCAGCACCGCCTGCTCCATGGACATATCCACAAAGGCCAGTTTCCGATAAAGGCCGTTGTCCATGGAGAGGTAGCGGAGATGGTACTCGTTGACCGTCCCCTCCGCCGCTCCCTGCTCCAGGCATTGGCTGAGAATGTCCCGCAGGGTATCGGTATTCTCCAAATCGGCATAGGTACCGCCGGTGATATAGGCGGTATCCCCCCAGATATTCACTGTGAAATAAGGCAGCAGCACCCGGTCCCCGCCGATCTCAATGGTGGGGTTGGGCACAGCGCCCCGGCCGCTGTCCTCCCGCAAGACCTGATACAGCATTTGGCGACTGAGGTCCTCAATATTCTGCCGGACGGCGTGATAGGCGGCGCCGAACACCGCCGAGAGCACCAGGGCCACCAGCCCCATGCACACCGCCACGAATTTCCAGCGCAGTTTCCGGATCATGACAAGTGCCTCCCCTTGTCGAAAAGTCTGTGGAAAATGTTGAAAAAGCTGTGGAAAAGTCGAATAGTCAGGTTTCCTGCTCCAACCGGTAGCCCACCATGCGGATGGTACGGATCTTTACCTTCGAGTGGAGGTAGTCCAGCTTTTTCCTCAAAAAGGAAATGTAGACCTCCACATTGTTGTCCTCGGCATCGGATTCATACCCCCACAGCTTGAGGATCAGATTCTCCTTGGTGAGGACCATTTCCCGGCTCCGCATTAGCAGCTCCAGCATATCAAATTCCTTCCGGCTGAGCCGGACGGATCGCTCTCCGCAGCTAAGCTGAAAGGTATCCGTTTCCAGCCGCAGATCGCCGTATTCCAGATTCTGAGAGGCCCGCTGCTCCGGCTGACGCCGGGTCAGCATCCGGACGCAGGCCAGCAGTTCCTTGGGTTCAAAGGGCTTGGTGAGGTAGTAGTCTGCACCGCAGTCCAGCCCCTCCACCCGGTCCGCAAGCTCCGAACGGGCCGAGAGCATCAGCACTGGGACGGTTTTCCCCGCCTGCCGCAGCGCCCGCAGGACGGAAAATCCGTCCTTCTTCGGCAGCATCACATCTAAAATCACCAGATCATAGATGTCAGACAAAGCGTTATCCAAACCGCTTTCCCCGTCATGACAGATGTCCGCGGTATAGCGCTCCAGCTCCAGCAGGTCCCGGAGGGTCTCCGCCAGACGGACCTCATCCTCCACTATGAGAACACGCATCGTTCTTCCCTCCCGTCAGGACGCTTCCTCCATTCCCTGATAGGCCAGCCGCATCATGGGGTCCAGCAGCTCCAGCTCCATGAGATAGATGGCCGGCTCGTCCCCGAAGCGGACGTAGCGGCCGGTGCCGCCCATATTCTGAGTTCCGACGTTCATTTCAAAAATGCCCTCAATGCCGGTGGCGGTCTGATAATGCACCGTCAGCGTCACAGGGTCCTGGAAACCGCAGAAGGTCACCGCGTCATCAGAGGGACGGAAGTCCACACATTCCGCCACTTTCAGAGCCGCCAGATCCTCCAGCAGCGCCCGCAGGGACGGGGCATCGGTAATGTTGGCCCCGCCGGAACGCCAGGAAACGGCGGCGCTGTCATCTTCCGCATGGGTGGCAGTGAGCACAGTGGAATTCCGGACCTGGGTGCTATTTCCCTCCAGATCCACCTGCTCCACCAGCGGCCCCTGCAGCTGGATGGACGTGATGGTGCTCTCCGTCAATTCCGGCAGCACCGGCAGGCGGCACATCTGGTAGATGGGCGTCTGCATGGCCTGACGCAGCGTTCCCGCCAGAATAAAAACGTGGTCCGGGTCGCTGTTGATAGTCGCGTAATAGCTGGTTCCATCGGTGGTGGCATTCCCCAAGGTAACGGTCAGCACCGCGTCATCCGGAGCTGTGGCCGTCAGGCTCACATCCGGGGCATCCAATCCGTACACCGACAGGTCCTCCGGCATATCCAGCGTCTGCTGGGGCTTGAGGGTCTCCAAAATCGTCAGAATGGACTTGACGTGGGTATCGTCCAGCGGGAAGTCCGGCTCACTGTCCCAGGTCCAGACGCCGTTCTCATTCAGGGAGAAGGACAGCGTTGTGGAGCCATTGCTGTAAGACAGGGCCACATATTCACTCTGGGCTGCCTCCGCGATGTCCGACGGGGAAACGGTGTTCTGATCCTTGGCAGCCTGGGCCGCCCGGTAGCGGATGCTCAACACGACGAGCACCGCAGCGCACAGCACCGCCAGAATGATGCTCAGAATCGTGATCAATCGTTTTTCTTTCCAGCTCATGAAAGCCTCCTTATTGTTGTATCACGCCGGTTTTCGGCGAAATCCCACATTGTGACAGAATATTATACCACGCATCCGCCTGTGGGACAAGCGGAACCTGTGTCATCAGAAACATGGTTTTCCGCAAAAATTTCAAAAATTTAAGTCTGTCCTCTTGACAATTCCCCATTTTATGTTATTGTATTAGTTGCTTAATACAAGAGTACAAGGAGGTGGCTCATGAACTGGCAGTTTTCCAATGATGCCCCGATCTACGCCCAGCTCATCGGGCAGATCCGGGCCGGCATCGTCTCCGGTGCGTTCTCGCCGGGAGAGCGGCTGCCCTCCGTGCGAGATCTGGCTATGGAGGCGGGCGTCAACCCCAACACCATGCAGCGGGCCTTGACGGAACTGGAGCGGGACGGACTGGTATACAGCCAGCGGACCTCCGGCCGCTATGTAACGGAGGATCAGACGGCCATTACGGAGGCCCGCCATGCACTGGCGGCGGACCGGGTGCGGTCCTTTCTGACCGATATGGAGCGTCTGGGATTTGAAAAGGAAGACTTGCTGTCGCTGCTGCGGCAGGAGTCGGAAAAGGAGTGAACATATGCCGATTTTAGAATGTAACCAGCTCTCCAAGAGCTACGGCAAGGTTCCGGCGCTGGATGGCGTCAGCTTTGCCATTGAGCCGGGCCGGATCGTGGGCCTTTTAGGTCCCAACGGCAGCGGTAAGACCACCCTCATCAAGCTGGCCAATGGCCTGCTGACCCCCAGCAGCGGGGAAATTTTGATCGACGGCAGGACCCCCGGCCGGGAGACCCACGCCATGGTCAGCTATCTGCCGGAGCGCACCGCCATCCCCACCTGGATGAGCACCGGTCAGCTCATGGATTTTTACGAGGATTTCTACCCGGACTTCCGCCGTCAGGCCGCGGAGGAGATGCTTCACCATCTGAACATCCAGCCCAAGCAGCGGATCAAGCAGATGAGCAAGGGCACCCGGGAAAAGGTTCAGCTCATTATGGTCATGAGCCGGGCCGCCCGGCTGTATCTGCTGGACGAGCCCATCGGCGGCGTGGACCCCGCCACACGGGGTTATATTCTCTCCACCCTTATTTCCAATTATAATCCCGACGCCGCCGTGGTCATTTCCACCCACCTCATTGCCGACGTGGAAAAGGTACTGGATGAGGTGGTGTTCATCGACCGGGGGCATCTGGTGCTGCAGTCCTCCGTGGATCAGATTCGGGAGGAAAAGGGCATGAGCGTGGACGCGCTGTTCCGGGAGGTGTTCAAATGCTGAGAAAGTTGTTGAAGCATGAGTTCCGGGCCACCGGCCGGATCATGCTGCCCCTGTTCGGCATCCTGCTGCTGGTGTCTGTGGGTGCCAATTTCTCCAGCCGGGGTATGCTGAATTCTGACAGCTCCCTCCTGCGCACGCTGGGTACCATCTTCATCATGCTGTTCATCGTGGGGATCTTCGCCGTGGGAATCATCTCTTTTGTGTTGATGATCAACCGGTTTTACAAAAATCTCCTGCAGGACGAGGGCTACGTAATGATGACCCTTCCGGTGTGCGTCCACCAACAGATCTGGAGCAAGCTCATCGTCTCTACCGTCTGGTTCGCCGCCACTGTTGTGGTGATCGGTCTCTCCTGCTGCATCATGGCCTTTGACATCCGTTTTGTGGGTGATCTGTGGCACGGCTTCCTGAATCTGCTGGACTACGCAGTCCGGATAAACCACCTGGATCTGGTGGCCAACGGCGCGGCCTTCGCTGTGGAACTGCTGCTTTTGTGCGTACTGGGCTCCTTCGGCCTGTGTCTGCGCTTTTATTCGGCCATGTCCATCGGCTTCAGTTTTCCCAATCACAAGGGGCTTCTGAGCGTGGCATTTTATATCGCAACGGGCATTGCTCTCCAGATTTTGGGCGGCCTTGGCATGGCACTGGTGAACGATTCCTGGTTCCACCGGCTTCTGCTGGGCTGGGAGCCCAACGTTTCCGTTGTGGCCGGTATGCATCTGGGTATGTGGTTTTTGATCGTTCTGGAACTTATTTACTGTGCCGTTTTCTATTTCTTAACGGTTTACTTCTTGCAAAAACACCTGAATCTGGAGTAAACTATGATAGCCGATGCCCCGGCGGTCACACGCCGGGGCAATTTTTATGCAAGGGGGACCTCATGGCCTTTTGGGAAACCGTTCTGGGAAAGTACATTATGACCATGGCCATCGCCGCCG
>ERZ779840.1487-NODE-1487-length-22299-cov-6.469295_pt1 | contig 22299 bp, 19 predicted proteins | sample MGYA00511561_ERZ779840 | MGnify/ENA primary metagenome ERZ779840 (study PRJEB29588, sample SAMEA2162036) | human gut metagenome | biome: human gut; feature: human-associated habitat; material: faeces | place: Denmark | collected 2008/2010 ...
CGGCCTGCCCGACGGCATGGTGTTCCGTCAGCCGTTCCCCGGCCCCGGCCTCGGCGTCCGCTGCCCCGGCGCCATCACGCGCGACCGTCTCGAAGCCGTCCGCGAGTCCGACGCGATCCTCCGCGAGGAGTTTGCAAAGCACGGCCTTGAGGGCAAGGTCTGGCAGTATTTCACCGTCGTGCCCGACTTCAAGTCCACCGGCGTGAAGAATGGCCAGCGCGCTTTCGAGTGGTCGGTCATCATCCGCGCCGTGAACACCACCGACGCCATGAGCGCCACCGTCGAGAACATCCCGTTCGACCTCATGTGCCACCTCGTGCACCGCATCACGCATGAGGTGCCGGGTGTGAACCGCGTCCTGTACGACTTCACTCCGAAGCCCACCGGCACGATAGAATTCGAATAAGCCTAACCGCCGCAGATGCTTTGCGTCTGCGGCGGTGTTTGTTCTCATATTTTCGTCATATGTAACATATTTGCATTCGGTTTTTTGGGCAAAAAGCATAAATAACGTGCGGATTTAATTTTCACCGCCGCGCGCATTCTGTGATACTGCCAATTGAATCCAACAGCATTTCTTGATATTATGTGCTCGCATAGAGGGTGATCGGAAAATCCCGCCGTTTCTCTTATGTTGGCCGCGGACGGCTATGTATAATCGCCGTTGGCTGCCGAAAAATAATATGAAAAGACTTTCCCTCTGCGCAGCGTTTCCCACAATTTTTTAAGGAGGTACAGTAATGGACGAAAGAAAAACCGCCCCGGCAACCGAGCAGGAGCTCGCCACCATGGACGCCTATTGGCGCGCCGCGAACTACCTGTCCGCCTGCCAGCTCTATCTGCTGGATGATCCGCTTCTCCAGAAGCCGCTCACCGAGGAGAGCATCAAGAAAAAGATCGTCGGCCACTGGGGCACCGTTCCCGGCCAGAACTTCATTTACACTCACCTCAACCGCGTTATAAAGAAATACGACCTCGATATGATCTACGTCTCCGGTCCGGGCCACGGCGGCAACGCCATGGTCGCGCAGGACTGGCTCGACGGCAGCTATCAGGAGGTCTACCCCAACATCTCCCGCGACAAGGAGGGTATGCAGAAGCTCTTCAAGCAGTTCTCCTTCCCCGGCGGCATCCCGTCCCACGTCGCGCCTGAGACTCCTGGCTCCATCAACGAGGGCGGCGAGCTTGGCTATTCGCTCGCGCACTCTTTCGGTGCCGTCACCGATAACCCCGGCCTGATAGCCGCATGCGTCGTGGGCGACGGCGAGGCCGAGACCGGCCCGCTTGCCACCTCATGGCACCTCAACAAGTTCATCAACGCCAAGACCGACGGCGCAGTGCTCCCGATCCTGCACCTCAACGGCTATAAGATCGCAAATCCCACGCTCTTCGCCCGCATCTCCCATGAGGAGCTGGAGGACTTCTTCCGCGGCTGCGGCTGGGAGCCGCACTTCGTCGAGGGTAAGGACCCCGCCGTCATGCATCGCCTCATGGCCGACACGCTCGATGAGTGCATCGAGGAGATCCTCGCTTTCCAGAAAGACGCACGCGAGAACGGCAGCACCGTCCGCCCGCGCTGGCCGATGATCGTCCTGCGCAGCCCCAAGGGCTGGACAGGTCCGGCATATGTCGACGGTCTCAAGGTCGAGGACTACTGGCGCGCACATCAGGTGCCCATCCAGCCCGACTCCCCCGAGCATATCCGCCAGATCGAAGAGTGGCTGAAGTCCTACCGCCCCGAAGAGCTGTTCGATGAAAACGGCGTCCCCGTGCAGGAGCTGCTCGACTTCCCGCCTAAGGGCACGCGCCGCATGGGTGCGAACCCGCACGCCAACGGCGGCCTGCTGCTGAAGGATCTGCGCATGCCGGACTTCCGCGAATACGGCGTGGACGTCAGCTACCCCGGCGCAGTCGAGGCGCAGGATATGTCCGTGCTCGGCACTTTCGTGCGCGATATCTACAAGCTCAACGAAAAGGAGCGCAGCTTCCGCTCCTTCGGTCCGGATGAAACGACCTCCAACCGTCTCTCCGCGGTCTTTGAGGAGACCGACAGAGCGTGGGACGGCGAAGCCTACGACACCGACGACCATCTCGCCCCCGACGGCAGAGTCATGGACTCGATGCTCTCCGAGCACGTCTGCGAGGGTCTGCTCGAGGGCTACCTGCTGACCGGCCGCCACGGCTTCTTCAACAGCTACGAGGCCTTCATCCGCATCGTCGACTCCATGTTCTCCCAGCATGCAAAGTGGCTCAAGGTCTGCAACCAGCTGCCTTGGCGCCAGAAGATCGCGTCGCTCAACTACGTGCTCGCATCTAACGTATGGCAGCAGGATCACAACGGCTTCACGCATCAGGACCCCGGCTTCCTTGACCATGTCGCGAACAAGAAGGCCGACGTCGTCCGCCTCTACCTGCCCCCGGATGCAAACTGCCTGCTCAGCTGCTTTGACCACTGCATCCGCTCCAGAAACTATGTCAACGTGATCGTCGCTTCCAAACACCCGCGTCCCCAGTGGCTGACCATGGAGCAGGCCGTCAAGCACTGCACTCAGGGCATCGGCATCTGGCAGTGGGCGTCCACCGACAAGGGCGAGGAGCCTGACATCGTCATGGCCTGCTGCGGCGATACCCCGACGCTTGAAACTCTCGCCGCCGTCACGATCCTGCGCGAGGCCTTCCCCGAGCTGCGCATCCGCGTCGTCAACGTTGTTGACCTCATGCGTCTGCAGAGCAACGAGCAGCACCCGCACGGCCTGTCTCAGGTCGAGTACGACTCGCTCTTCACCAAGGATAAGCCCATCATCTTCGCTTTCCACGGCTATCCCAGCCTGATCCACGAGATGACCTACAAGCGCCACAACAAGAACATCCATGTGCGCGGCTACATCGAGGAAGGCACGATCACCACGCCCTTTGACATGCGCGTGCTCAACCGCCTCGACCGCTTCGATCTGGTCATGTCCGCGGTGTATAACCTGCCGCAGCTCGGCAACCGCGGCGCGTACCTCATCCAGCAGATGAAGGATAAGCTCATTGAGCACAAGCAGTATATCGCGGAGCACGGCCTTGACCTGCCCGAAGTCGCCGAATGGAAATGGAGCGACTAAGCTAATAACCCGCATATAGTTATAGATCCCGGACGGCTGAAGCCGTCCGGGATCTGTATATATCCAATCAAAAAACACTGTCTTTTTCACGGTGCATATGTTACAATTGAGACAATACACAAAAAACACCGGAGGCAGCCATGAACCAGAGCGACGAAAAAAAGGACAACATTCAGCGCGTCATTGAGACTGCGCTGGATATGTTCATGGAAAACGGCATTGCCGCGACCAGCATGAACCAGATCGCAAGAAAAGTAAACCTCTCTCAGATGTCCCTGTACCGCTACTTCAGCAATAAGGAGGAGCTTATTCTCCGGATATGGAAATACGCGCTGACGGAGTTTTACAGATATTTTTATGAAAGGTACACCGGAGATGAGAATGCATCAACGGGCTATGAGCGCTTTGTGGCCTGCATGAGGGCTTACTATTCCCTGTATGAGGAGTTCCCGAACTGGTATAAATACACGCATGAGATGTTCACCTACCGCTTCAGCCATGACGAAGCCGCCGACCGCGGGATGAGCAGCGTCTTCTGGAGCCATTACGACAAGGAGATCCCGATCCCGGCGCTCAAGGCGCTCAAGGACGGCGTGGAGGACGGCTCTATAAGGAAAGATATCAACATCTATGCCATCTATCAGATCCTTCTCAACGCTTTCACCGGCGTCACCCTGTACGAAAATATCTCATTCGGCGTCGCTCCGGAGGCCATCGTGCATATGACCGCTTCGCTCATATCAAAATATATAAAAAGCGAGCAGTAAGTTTGTTAAAAAATACGAAATCTTTTTAAGATCAGAAATATACAAGGTTTATGTAACTTTTGGTACAGAACTCAGCGGGATGTCTGATAAAATACAGACATCATGTCGCTGCTTGTCGCGTTCTGATATTTTTTTAACGTCAGATGTTAATATGATTAACATCTGTTAGATGCCTTAACCATCGCAAAGAACGAGGTGTGACAACATATGCAGTGTACAAAAGAAGTGATCTCCATTCTCCCGTTCTGGCCGTCCCTGTCGGAGCAGCAGAAGCAGCAGTTCGAGTCAGGTCTGCTGTACAAGCGCTGCCGCGCCAGGGAGTCCCTCACCTTTTCCGGCGAGAAAAAGGACGGGATGCTGATAGTTCTGCACGGCGTCATCCGGGTCTATATGGTATCCGGCACCGGCAGAGAAGTGACGATCCTCATCATGCGCCCCGGCGATGTGTTCAATATCCTCACCGCCGACCGTGCCCGTCCCGGGGATATAATGCCGCAGCTTCAGGCAATGAGCGACGCCGCCGTCGCTTATATACGCCGCGCAGAGCTTTCGCGTCTGGCATACGGCTGCCCGGCGGCAGCGGAGTATATTATCGAGACGTCCTCCCGCAACGCTCAGGACATTCTGAATAACGTCAACGAGTATTTCTTCTGTCCGCTGCGCGCGAAGATCGCCGGGTTCCTGCTGAAGATTTCCGTGCAGCAGAACGGCGACTGTGCCCTTATCACCCATGAGGACATCGCAAACCATCTCGGCACGACCAGAGAGGTCATCAGCCGCGAGATAAACTACCTGCGGCACACGGGGCTCATCAAGTCCGGCCGCGGCAGGATCACCCTGCTCGACCGGGCGGGGCTGAAAACTCTCGCAGGCCGCTCCGGAGAGGAGTAAATACCCGGCATCCCCCCTGCATTTATTCTGTACATTTCATTGCACCGCAATGAAAACACATAAAATCAAATTTTGGGAGGAACAGTCATGTATTACAGCAACGGCAACTACGAAGCATTCGCGCGCCCCGAGAAACCCGAAGGAATTGAAAAGAAGCACGCCGTGATAATCGGCGGCGGCCTTGCCGGTCTTTCGGCGGCCTGCTTCCTCGTCCGCGACGCCCAGATGCCCGGCGAGAACATCACTGTCATGGAGGATATGCCCGTAGCCGGCGGCGCCTGCGACGGTATCCTGAACATCGACAAGGGCTTTATCATCCGCGGCGGCCGCGAGATGGAGAACCACTTTGAATGCCTTTGGGATTTGTTCAGAAGCATCCCCTCTATCGAGACGGAGGGCGTATCCGTTCTGGATGAATACTACTGGCTCAACAAGCATGACCCCAACTATTCTCTCTGCCGTGTGACAGAGAAGCGCGGCAAGGACGCCCACACCGACGGCGAGTTCGGCCTGTCCGACGCTGCCTGCATGGAGATAATGAAGCTCTTCTTTATGAAGGACGAGGATCTTTACGGCAAGGCCATCAACGAGATATGGACTGATGAGGTGTTCAACTCCAACTTCTGGACCTACTGGCGCACGATGTTCGCTTTCAAGGATGAGCACAGCGCGCTCGAAGTCAAGAAGTACGTCCACCGCTTTATCCACCATATCGGCGGTCTGCCCACGCTCAAGGCGCTGAAGTTCACGAAGTACAACCAGTATGAGTCCATGATCCTCCCGATGATAAAGTACCTGCGCGGTCACGGCGTGAAGTTCATGTTCAGCACCACCGGCACCAATGTTATTTTCGACATCAACCATGCCCGCAAGGTCGCCACAAAGATAGAGTATCTTGAAAAGGGCGAGCCTAAGTCCATGGACATCGACGAGAACACCCTCGTGTTCTTCACCAACGGCTCCAACTGCTCCAACGCCACCATCGGCGATCATCACACCGCCCCCGGCTTTGATACCTCCGTCGGCGACAGCTGGAAGATGTGGCAGAACATCGCCCGTCAGGATCCCAGCTTCGGTCATCCGGATGAGTTCCTCAAGGATCCCGAGCTCACCCAGTGGGAGTCCGCAACGCTCACTACGCTCGATGAAGAGATCATCCCCTACATGGAGGCCATCTGCAAGCGCGACGTCAGAAGCGGCAAGGTAGCGACCGGCGGCATCGTCACAGCGCGTGACTCCGGCTGGCTTATGAGCTGGACTGTCAACCGTCAGCCGCACTTCAAGGTGCAGCCCAAGGATCAGTGCGTCGTCTGGATATACGGCCTGTACACCAGCCGCATGGGCGACTATGTCAAGAAGCGCATGCGCGACTGCACCGGCGAAGAGATCGCCCGCGAGTGGCTGTACCATATCGGCGTGCCCGTGGAGCGCATCGACGAGCTGGCCGCAAAGAGCTGCAACTGCGTGCCTGTTATGATGCCCAGAGTCACCACCTACTTCATCTGCCGCAAAAAGGGCGACCGCCCCGACGTCGTCCCCAACGGCGTTGTCAACTTCGCTTTCCTCGGCAACCACGCCGAGACCTTCCGCGACACCGTGTTCACCACCGAGTACTCCGTGCGTACCGCGATGGAAGCCGTCTACACGCTCTGCCATGTCGACCGCGGCGTGCCCGAGGTGTTCAACTCCGTCTATGACGTGCGCGTCCTCATGCAGAGCACGAAGAAGCTCATGGACGGCCGCCGTCTGACCGACATGAAGCTGCCTCTGCCCAAGTTCATCACAAAGCCCGTCATCCGCGCGATACTCAAGAAGGTCGACAAGACCGAGATCGGCACGCTCCTGCGCCGCTACGACATGGTCGACTTCGACCTCTAAAGTCCTCCCGCCGGTTTCCCCGGTTTAATTTCCATTACCCTCGCATAAAAAATGGGTGCAGCCCTCCGAGCCGGAGGTCTGCACCCATTTTTTAATTGTGAGCAGGACGCTTTAATCTTTACAGTCAGGAACATTATTCCTTTATTGTTCGTCTAAAGCATAAAAGCATTTATAGTAACGGATGCTGTCTGATATTAAAAAGGAGGTTCGATTCACATGAGCAAGAAGAAAACACTGACAGCCGTTTTTGTGATCCTGATCTGCGTCCTTATCGGCGGCGTTTTGCTGCGGCAGTACAAGCGCGCCAACACCACGGAGTGCATCTTAAAGGGGACGATCACCAGCATTGAGGATAATGTTTTCACGGTCGTGCCCGACACTTCAAATCTGAACGCCATGGGGCCGACATACCTCACGCATGCGGATTCCCTATCGTTCCGCCCGAACGGCAAAACCAAGGTATACGGCAGGTATGGCATGACTGAGGTCGACATCAGCGAGCTGCACGTCGGCGATTATGTCCAGGTCCGGTTCCACGCCCCGATCCATGGTGAATATGACGGCCGTGTTTTTACGATGGACGAGATCAAGTACCAGATCAAAAGTACATAAACAAACAACGGTCGTGCCGCGAAACGCAGCACGACCGTTGTAATTTATCTATCCATTGGTCGGATTAATTATTCTGTTCTCTCGTCGCCCCAGAAGAACAGCGCGACCGTGCCGGGACCGGTGTGCGCGCCGATGGTGGTGCCGACGTGGTTTATCTCGACCTTGCCGTTGAGCTTCGGGAAGCGCGCCTCGACGAGGTCTGCAACCGCTCTCGCATCGTCATAGCAGGCGGAGTTCGAGATATAGCACTTTCCGCTGTAGTCAAGGCCGTCCTGCGCGTGCTCTTCCATGCGCGCGACGATCTCCTTGATGACCTTCTTCTTGGTGCGGATCTTGCTGCGCGGGATAAGGTGGCCGCCGTTATCCATGTTGAGCAGGGGGCAAATTTCAAGCAGGCCGCCGAATACTGCCGCCGCCTTGGAGATGCGCCCGCCGCGGACGTAGCTGGAAAGGTCGGTGGAGAAGAACCAGTGGTGCAGGTACAGTCTGTTCTCCTCTATCCATGCGGCGAGCTCCTCCGCGGTGAGACCCTCGTCGCGCTTGGTCGCGGCGGTGTCCATCAGCAGGCCGTAACCGGAGGACGCGCCGAGCGAATCGACGATGTAGACCTTCCTGTCGGGGAAGCGCTCCTGCACGATGAGCGCGGCGTTGCGCGCGGAGTTGATGGTGCCGGATATACCGGAGGACAGGCAGACATGCACGATGTCCAGCCCTTTCTCAAGAAACTGCGTGAAGTAGGTCACGTACTCGGATATGTTGACCTGCGAGGTGCGCGTGTCCGCGCCCTTTGCCATTCTTGCGTAGAACTCCTCAAAGGACATGCTCACGCCGAGGTCGTCCATGTATTCCTGACCGTCTATCGCGTAATGAAAGCAGACGTAATGAATGTCGCGCTCCTCGAAATGCTCCTTCGTGAGGTCAGCCGTGGAGCAGCAGCTAAGAATATAATCAGCCATTGTTGTTCTCCTTCCTCTATACCGCCGCCGGGTGCAAGACGGTATATTACTTTATTACATCATACCGTCAAAGCTTTTTTGGCGCAAGCTACGCTTTCTCCGCCCGGCTCTACACCTGTGTGCCGTGCCTTAAACGCAGGTAGAGTGCCCCGCGGGACGCTCTACCGACAGTAGAATCATTCTTTTTTTCTGTGCAGTCTCGGCAGTGTGCCGGGTTTGATGCGGATATTGCAGCTCAAAAACACGATTATCAGCGCCGGGATCGCGATCAGGAACAGCTGCCACGGCTTCTGCGGCAGCAGTACATACAGCAGGAAGAAAATACTCAGCACGAATGCCGCTATCACAAATTGCAGATACTTCGTCCGCTTGAATACGCACAGCAGCACCATGTACGTCAGCAGCGACACTGTCAGCGCCACGGCGAACACCGGCCACCACAGCGTACCCAGCAGCCACAGCACCACAAACGCTGTCAGCGACATCGTCCATATCCCGAGGATCGCTATTGCGATGATTATATCCACGCTGTACTTCGGCGCTTCCTCCTCGGGCTTCTCCTCTTTCGGCGGCTCCCAGCCGTCGTGCGAGGACAGGAGATAATCCACCGTCACGCCGAACAGCTCCGCCATCTCACTGAGCACGTATGCGTCCGGTATCGCCTCGCCGCGCTCCCATTTCGATACGGACTTATCGGAATAGTTGAGCTTCGCGCCGAGCTCGGCCTGGGTCATCCCTGCCTTTGTCCGCTGGTTTATGATATTGCTTGCGGTGACAAGCTTAAGTTCTGTAAGCTCTATCATTGCTTCTCCTGTTCCAAGCTCCAGCCTGCCGCTGCGGTCGCGCTCTGGCAGCAGGAGCTTTCTTATTTATAGCTGAGTTGGGGCTTATAAAACTCAAAGATAACGCCGTCGCGTCCCTTTTCGTTCTTCGGCTCGTGAGAGGTCCAGCCGATGTTCATCGCGCCGAGCGCCATGGACAGGCGCACCGGGAACGGCCTGCGGCCTATGCGGTAGGCAATGAACTGCGGGCGGGAGATGAAGTTCATCAAGCAGTTGCCGAGGATGAATGCCGCAGGCTTGCTGACCTCGCCCTTGTAGTTCTTCGGCGGCTGCGCGAGCTGGCCGCGGACAAGGTCCTTCGCGTGGAAGCGGAACCAACCCATTATCATGGGGTTGAAGCTCTCGACGCACACCTCGCCTCTGTAATCCGACAGGAGCGCGTAGGTCTTTCTGCACAGCTCAAGGTTGCGCCGTCCGTTCTTCAGCTCGACTATCAGCGGGCCGCGCCCTTTTATCACATCGAGCACCTCGGAGAACAGCGGGATGCGGTTGTTCGTGCCGCACAGCCCGAGCGCGCGCAGCTCGTCATAGCTCTTCTCGTCGACGCGGGCGTGTACCCCGCAGACGCGGTCGAGCGTATCGTCATGGAAGACGACGACCTGACCGTCGCGACTCAGCTGCACGTCAAGCTCAATGCCGTAGCCTGCTTTTGCGGCAAGCCTGAACGCTTCGAGCGAATTTTCCGGCACGCTCATGTCGCGGCTGTGCAGCCCGCGGTGCGCGAAGTTGCGTCCCATGAACGGAGCCTTCTGCCGCTTTGTCGCCCTGCCCGGTGCGAGCAGGAACAGCGGCACCGCCGCCGCGGCCGTAACGAGGCCGATCTTCCCAATGTTTTCGGATAAGCATTTCTTCATAGCAATAAACACCTCGCTTGAATTTATTGAACAATTGGCGCTCCGGTTCAGTCTCCGGAATCCAGTGCCTCGATACCGACAACGTTTGCGACTTTCTTTGCCTTGATGTTCTTGACAAGGCTGATAAATACGATTGCGCTGAGCGTGGTCATAACGCAGGCGTATATGGGCAGCGCTCTCCATGCGCCGGTCATGTCGAACAGGAAGCCGAGCAGGATAGGCGTCACGGTCTGGGCGGACATGCTCGCAGTGTAGTAGTACCCGGTGAACTTGCCGATCTTCTTCGACGAGCACAGCTCGACGACCATCGGGAACGAGCAGTTATGCACCAGCGCCATGCCGAAGCCCTTGATCGCCCACACCGCGTAGAGCGCCACGGGGAACGCGTATTCGCCGTGCGCGCCGACGGCGACGCCGGTCGGCGTCACAAATGACATGAACACCAGCGCGACGAAGGTGATGAGCAGGCCGCAGGAGATAGTCCACTTGCGGCCGATCTTCTCGGCGATGCCGCCGGCGATCGCAAAGCCGATGACCGAAGCCAAGCCGCCCGCGATGGTGAGCACCATCGTGGCGCTCGATGCGGAGTTGAGGTAATAGATAACGTAGTTGCCGATGTATGTGCCTATCGCGTTATCGGACATGAACCACAGGAATTCCGCGCCGAGTATCGCGAGCAGCATACGCTTGTTGGCCTTGGACATGGGCTTGTCGTCGTCGATTGGGGTCTCGACCGCGGCGAGGCGCTCTCCCTCGGCCATCTCGTCCTTCATCTCTTCGGCGATCTTGTTTTCCTTTATCGTGAAGAACAGCACCAGCGCCGAAATGACCATCAGCACCGACGCGATGATGAACGGCAGCTCGATTATCCAGACTTTTCTTGCCTCGTCAGCGGCGTTGATATAGTCGCTGAGCTTAAGGAAGATGCCAAGCACCGTGGCGAACGCTCCGCCAAGGTAGCCCATGATGTTTATGATGCCGTTTGCCTTGGCGCGCAGGGGCTTGGGCGTGATATCCGGCATGAGCGCGACCGCGGGATTACGGTACATCATCATAAATATCAGCACTATCGCCATCATCGCGACCATACCGGCAATGTTGTTATAGTGGAAGAACAGCGGGATAAACGGGAAGGCCAGCGCCGCGACGGCAGTGCCGGTGAGGATATAGGGCATGCGCTTGCCTATAGGCGTCTTTGTCTTATCGGAAAGGTTGCCGAATATCGGCAGCAGGATGAGTGCGGCAAGGTTATCGCAGGCCATGATTATGCCGACCAGCCACTGGACGTTGAGGATCTTCGCAGGGTCGCCGGCCTTGAGCTCTGCCGAAGATATGCCGTACATTCTTCTTGCGAAGATGTCCGTCAAAAAGGTCGGGCACCAGGAGTCATACACCTGCCAGAGCAACAGGATGCCGAAAAAGGCGAAGCCTATCAGGAACGTCCTCCTGTAATTGAGCTTCAGCGGTGAATCGTTAGCGGTCTTGTTCATAACACACCTCAGGCAAATTTTTTATCGTGTGCCCGCCTGCTCATTCGCATTCGGGCATAAGCTCCTTGGATATTACGGAGAGCATATTGTCGAACTTCTCGACATCCTCCGCGCTGAAGCGCTCCTTTATGCGCTCCATGACGGTCATCTCATAGCTGCTGAGCAGCCCCGCATAGTTATAGAACTTCTCCGAGAGCACGAGGTGATACTCGCGCCTGTCGACCGCGGAGTTCTGGCGTTCAAGATAGCCCTTGCGTATAAGGCTGTTGACCTTATATGTAGCGTTCGACTGCGAGATGTTCAGAAAGTCCGCGAACTGGCCGACCGTCGGCTCATCCAGCATCTTTATGACCTCCAGCGAAAACGCCTCCATTGCTGAAAGCGAGCCTTCTCTCTCTCGCACGAGCTCAAAAATCCTGCGGTAAAAATTGAGCTTGAACTTATCATATACTTCAACAAAATTCTTTTCCAGCATAGCAGCGCCCTCCGAAATCTTAAATGTATTCTATACCAAATTGCCGCGTTTGTAAATTGAGATAATTAAAATTTTAGAACAAAAACACCCTGCCGCCGCGCGTAATGCACATCGGCAGGGTGTTTGTCTGGTTTTTATTCGGCGGCACTGTCCTCGCTCTCGGAGATGCATTTTTCCTCGCAGTCTCTCTGTGCCTGTATCAGGATGTTCATTGCTTTCTCCGCGGCACGCATCGAGGAGAAGCCTTTGAAAGCCTTGATTTACCGCTATTTCCTCCCGGCTAATTTTCCGGGGCTTGTGCCGAAGCTCTCTCGGAAGGCGCGGTGAAACGCGGAGTAATCCGCAAAGCCGCTCTCGGCGGCGGCCTTGCCCGCGCTCACGCCCTCGCGGATGAGCCGCGCGGCGTTCATGAGCCGTTTCTGCCGTATATACGCATGCACCGTGCTGCCGGTCTGCGCCTTGAAAAGGCGCATGAAATGATAGCGGCTGAGAAACACCCGCTCTGCAAGCGCATCCACGGTCAGCTCCTTGCGGAAGTTCTCGTTTATGTATGAGAGCGCCTGCTGTATCTTCGCATCGTACCCGGACTGACCGGCGCGCGGCTCCTCGGCTTCGGCGAGCCGGTTTATCTGTATGAGCAGCTGGATGATGAGCGTCTCGCGCAGAGTCTGCGCGCCGAAAAGCTCATCCCCTGCGGCGCGCTCATAGGCCGCGATCGCCGCTTTGAGCGCATCTATCTGCTCCGCGTTCGGCGTGAGCAGATGGCGCGAACGCTTATCGGCAAGGTCGAAGCTGTCAAACAGCCCCGCGCCCGGCATGCTGCGCTCGAAGTGCCCGCGGTCAAGGTAGATTATTATCCTCTCATAGGGTACGCTCTTGTCGATCTCGGCCTTGTGTATAGTGTGGTGCCCGACGAGCAGCACATCCCACGGGCGCAGCTCATAGCTGCTGCTCTCGACACGGTAATCGACCTTGCCGGAGATAAGGATAATGAGCTTGTCGAACTCATGAAAATGAAAGTCCAGCTCCTGCCCGGCGGTGTCCTTGAGATGGAAATAATGATAGCTCTCGCGCAGATATCCAGCTCTATTTATAGCAGTTTCCACAGTACTCACCTCTGATAAATATTATACAGCACTTTTTGCAATGTTTCAAGCACACAGCACAATTTACTTTGCAAATCGAGCGAATATAATATAACACATAAATTTGTAAAGGGGTGTCAGCCATGAACAAATCAGAATCCTTCTTCAAACGCTATTGGTTCATAATCTCCATGCTCGTCGGCATCGTCGCCGGCTGCATTGTCGGCGCGGTATGGCCGGGAGCGACCGCTCTTGAGCCGCTGGGCACGGTGTTCATAAACATGATGTTCTGCGTCGTGGTGCCGATGGTGTTCTGCTCCATCTCCTCCGCCATTGCGAACATGGGCAGCGCGAAGCGCGCGGGCAAGGTGCTCGGCGTCACCGTCGCGGTGTTCGCCGTCACGGCTGCGATCGCGGCACTGCTGATGTACATAGTCGTGCGCATATTCCCGCTGGTTCAGGGCACATACGTTGTCACTGAGGGCGAGGTCGGCTCGACGCTCGGCGTGGCCGATATGATAATCAACTTCTTCACCAAGCCCGACTTTACGGAGCTTCTCAGCCGCAGGGCTATCCTGCCTCTGATCGTCGCGGCGATAATCTTCGGCTTCGGCATACAGATGGCCGGAGGCCCCGCGACCAAGACCGCGCAGCTGCTTGAGGACATCACCAACTGCATCATGAAAACCGTCAAGATCATCACCTACTATGCGCCTATCGGCTTCTTCGGTTTCTTCGCATACCTCGTCGCAAGCTACGGTCCCTCCCTCATCGGTGACTACAGCCGCACCCTTATCATCTATTACATCATGTGCTTTGTATATATGCTTGTCTCCTCTCCGATATACGCTCGCTTCGGCGGCGGCAAGGGCGCGGCCAAGGTCATGTTCAAGCACCTGTTCGCCCCGGCCATGACGGCCTTCGGTACCTGCTCCTCCGTTGCGACCATCCCGACCAACATGGAAGCTGCCGACGACACCGGCATCTCCAGCGACGTGCGCGACATCGTTCTGCCTATGGGTGCAACGATGCACATGGACGGCTCCGCGATGAGCGCGATAGTCAAGGTCGCGTTCCTGTTCGGCATCTTCGGTCAGGACTTCGGCACATGGGAAGCAATACTCGCGATAATCGTTGCGGTGTTCTCCTCGGTCGCGATGTCCGGCATTCCCGGCGGCGGCGGTACAGGCGAGCTCGTTGTCTGCTCCATCTTCTTCCCGGATCAGCTGGCCATCGCCTACCCGATAGCCATTGCGCTCGGCAACCTCGTCGATCCTCCCGCCACGATGGTGAACGCAGCAGGTGACTACGTCGTCTCCTTCATCGTTTCCCGCTACGTCGACGGCAAGGATTGGCTTCAGAAGCAGCTGCACAAGGATACTGCCTCCGCAGAATAAACAAACAGCATAAAATGACCGGACTCAGCTTTTGCTGAGCCCGGTCATTTTATATGCCCGCGTCAATCGTCGCGGCCTATGCGTTCAAGCTCGGTGCCCTTTTCCCACAGGTAGCTCAATCTCAGCTCCTCGCCGCGGCTGATGCGGCGGAAATTCTCCGTGTGCTTTATGAAGATCGGCACAAAGGGGATCGCAAGGATCGCAGCGCCCGCCCAATTGCCGGTCGTCGTGCCGTAGTACACAGGCCAGATCACCGACATGGAGACGGTCGAGATGGCGATATAGTTCGACACGAAGCCTATCAGCACGGCGATGGCGAGCATCAGCAGAAAGACCTTGGCACTGTGCGCAAGCACCACGCCGCCGAGGCAGGCAAAGCCCTTGCCGCCGCGAAAGCCCAGAAACACCGGGAACATGTGCCCGACGACACAGGACACGCCGGTTATCTGCCACGCGTATTCCAGCTCCGGCAGGAGCACCGCGCCGAGCTTGCATGCGGCCGTGGCCTTGAGTATATCAAACAGCGCGACGAATATGCCCGCGGCCTTGCCCGCCATGATGACGGTGTTCGACGCCCCGGCGTTGCAGGAACCGGAGGTGCGCACATCGTAGCCCTTCTTGCGTCCGATAAGGTAGGACGGGCTTATGCAGCCGATGAGATAGCCCATAAGCACACACAGCAGCAGACGCCATAGACTGAATGTCATTTCAATTCACTCTCCCAAAACAAAGCGTTCTATCCCGCGCGCGACTCCGGCTTCGGCATTCGAGACCGCCACCCAGTCGGCAGCGGCGCGCAGCTCCTCAATGGCGTTCTCCATCGCAACGCCGATGCCCGCAAAGCGGATCATGTCTGCATCGTTGCGGTCATCGCCGAAGGCAAGGACCTCCTCAGGTCTGATGTCCAGCCTCCTGCACAGCGCGGCGAGTCCCTGACCTTTGGTCGCGGCGGAGCTGTTGACCTCGATATTGAAGGGCACGGAGCTCGTGAACGCCATATCGGGGAACATACCCGGCAGCACCTCGAGCTGGCGCGCCCGCTCCTGCATATCGGTGAAATAGAACTGAAGCTTCTGAACGCTCCCGCCCTTCTGGCGCAGAAACTCCTTCAGCTCCGGCACGCTCCTGCGCAGCGTGAGGACAAGCTCCAGGATGCCGGGGTCGGGTACGAAGTCCCGTGCGCGCGCCTGCATACCGGCGGACATATAGCCCCAGCCGTCCTGATAGCAGTCATAGGGAATGCCCAGCCCGTCCTCATAGCGCAGGAGACTGAGCGCCTCCTCAAGCGGTATCTCCGCGCGCGCGACGGCTTTATCCTCCAGCGCGTCATAGACGAACGCACCGTTTGCCGTGACATAGTAGCGGATAAACGGCAGTTCGCGTATCTGCTGCGGGACGCCGCCTACTATCCGCCCTGTCGCCGGGACTATGACGACGCCCTTTGCGGCGGACGCTTCCAGCGCCCTTATATTGTCCGGGGGGATATTCTTCTTCGGGTCAAGGAAAGTCCCGTCAAGATCAAATGTGATAAGCTTTATGCCCATTATATACTCAGCCTCGTTTCTTTACCGATATTATCCACTATTCCGAAGCTTTTGGCAAGAGCTTTTTATAGATATAGCAAGTCCACCGCATCGTGTTCGACGCGGTGGGCTTGTTCGTTATTCTTCGGTTTTCTCCGGTTCTTTTCCGCTGCGGTAATCATCAAAGAACCTGCGGAAGATGTCCAGCAGCTCCTTGTTCTTGCCGTGCAGCCCTGTCTCTTTATTATAGTAGGCGCAGACATCGTCGATATCCGGCAGATAGGGCAGCGGGAAAATGTCGATATTTTTAAGATAATCCGCCTGAAGCTCGGGGGCGAGCATGTCCCAGAAGATGCGCGCGTAGACAAGCACGCCAAGGCCGGAGTTTGCGAGCTGGAAAGCGTTCTCGACATTCGTCAGCTCGCACACAAAGCATGGGTTTATATCATAATACTTGAGGTAACTGTTGAGTGCCCTGCCGCCCGAGGACTGGCGCGGTATCTTTATAAACGGTGCCTTCTCAAACCACGTGAGGTCCGCGCACTCGGAAAAGCGCGCTTTTATCTCGTCGTACTGATCCCCGGCAAGCTCACGCATTATCTGCTTCGGCACGACCAGCACCTGCTCCTTCTTGCAGAGGGTAACGGTGTCATAGTTATCGGGCGCGCCGTTTATCGAGCCGATGACGAGGTCGACCCCGTCGTATATGATCGACTTGTGCAGCACCTCCGGCGACTCCTCGCTGACCTTGACATAGGTATCCGGGTGCTCCTTGAGGTATTCCGGCAGGACATACGGCAGGATCGCGCGGGCGATGGTGTGCTCAATGCCGACATGGATGAAATGCGAGCCGCTGAAGCTGTGGCTGGAGCTCTCCTCATACTGCTGCTTGAGCTGGAGGATCTCTTTTGCGGTCTGCAAAAACTGCTTCCCGTCCGGCGTGAGGCTGAGCGGACGGCTGCGCACAAACAGCGTCGTCCCCAGTTCCTCTTCCAGCTTCGCTATCTGCTTTGACAGCGACTGCTGCGAAATGAACAGATGTTTCGCGGCTGTAGAAAAGCTTTTCTCGTCGGCCACGGCGGTGAAACTTTTCAGCAATGAAAAATCCATTATAAATAAACGCTCCGCTTTTTCATTGTATGGGGCCTCAGCAGGCAAAAAATGCGTCCGCCGTTTTGCCCGCATACATTGTTAAGTATAGCACCTTGTCTTATCGCTGTCAAAGCTTTTTAGCGGACAGTCCTGTTTTGATTTTCACATTATATTATATGCACAAAGCTGCCGGACTTTCGGGCTTGTTTATGGGTCAATACAGGAAAGTGTAAATTTACTCTTGCAAAATTAAACTTTCGGTTGTATTATAAATGCAGAAAGGGAGTAATTCAGAAACCTGTCCAAAATTGCAGCTTCCCTTTTGTTGATTTTTAGGAGGTACCAGTATGAAAAAAGTTATTGCACTTTTGCTTGCACTTGTTATGGTATTTGCGCTGTGCGCCTGCGGCAGCTCCAGCTCCGCTCCGGCTTCTTCCGACAGCAGCGCAAAGAAGGAAGCGCTCACCTTCACCACCGGCGGTGAAGCGGGCACCTATTATGCTTTCGGCAGCGTGCTTGCCCAGTACGTTTCCAATAACAGCGACCTGAGCGTTACCGCTATCACCGGCAACGGCTCCAAGGCAAACGTCGAAGACCTCGACGCCGGCGATGTACAGCTCGGCTTCTGCCAGTCCGACGTTATGAGCTACGCCTATGACGGCACCAACCTCTTCGCCGAGACCGGCGCTGTCGGCAGCTTCTCCGTCGCAGCCGCGCTCTACATGGAGCAGGTACAGATCGTCACCATGAACCCCGACATCAAGACCGTTGCCGACCTCAAGGGCAAAATCGTCTCCATCGGTGCTCAGGGCTCCGGTGTTTACTTCAACGCAATTGACGTCCTCGGCGCATACGGCATGACCGAGGCCGACATCACCCCCGTTTACCAGAGCTTCGGCGACAGCGCCGAGAGCCTGAAGGATAAGAAGATCGACGCGGCCTTCATCGTCTCCGGCGCTCCCACCACTGCTATCGTTGACCTGTCCACCAGCGCTCAGGTCTACCTCGTCAGCATCGATGACGAGCACATGGATAAGCTCCTCGCCAGCAGCCCCTACTACTCCGCTTACACCATCGCCGCTGACGTCTACGGCACCCCTGAGGATGTCCAGACCGTCGCAGTCGCGGCAGTCGTCCTCGTCCGTGACGATGTCTCCGACGACGATGTCTACACCTTCGTCTCCACCATCTTCGACAATATCGATGCTATCTCCGAGCAGCACGGCAAGGGCGCTGAGCTGAGCCTTGAGTTCGCTTCCTCCATGACCAGCGTCCCCTACCACCCCGGCGCTGCGAAGTACTTCGCCGAGAAGGGCTTTGAGGTCGCGACCAAGTAAGCTTTACCCTCAGCACTACATAGACAAATGCGCTGGAGCCTCAGTAATGGGGCTCCGGCGTTAACAGCTTTTTTCCTCTTAGCCCATGAGCGTGCAAATTTGCGGTTTCTTTACGCCGGAGCGGCTTCCTTAACTTGCACACGCGCCGTCTTTCATGCATGATATATTGGGAAGTTATTAAATATTGAACGGAAAGGGGCATACATAATGCCAAGCAAGAATCATTTTCACATCCGAACGGCAGACGAAGTCGTCGACACCAGCGTAGATATTGAGGTCGACGTAGGCACGGCTGCGGATGTTGAAGCTGTCATGCGTAAGTACGACCGCGAATCCAACACGCGCACATGGGAGGGTACTCCGGGAATAGTTGTCCGCGTCATCATGGTCATTTTCTCGCTGTACTGCATCTGGTCTACGCTCTTCAGCGTCGCGGCTATCGAGAAGCGCCTCACCGCGTTCATCGGCTGCGTCATCATCATGGGCTATATGACCTACCCCGCCTCGAAGCACCATGTCCGCCACAACTATATTCCGTGGTTTGACTATGTGCTTATGATAGTCGGCGCGGCGAGCTTCTTCTACTACTGCTTTGCCTATGACTCTCTCGTCATGGTCCTGACCAGCGCAGCGAAGATCACACCGTTCCAGATCGCCGTCGGCATCATCGGCATCCTCTGCCTGATGGAGCTGTGCCGCCGCTGCGTCGGTGTGCCGATCCTCTGCGTCGCCGCCGCGCTGATAATCTACACCTTTGCAATCGGCACCCCGCTCAAGCGCGTGCTCTATACCCTGTTCTATACCACCAGCGGCGTCATGGGTACGCCTATCCAGGTCTGCGCAAAGTACATCGTTGTGTTCATCATCTTCGGCGCGTTCCTTGAGCGCACCGGCATCGCGGCTTTCTTTATAGACCTTGCAAACTCCCTCGTCGGCCGCTTCTCCGGCGGCCCGGCCAAGGTCGCGGTCATCTCCTCCGCGCTGTGCGGCATGGTCTCCGGCTCCTCTGTCGGCAATACCGTCACCACCGGCTCCGTCACCATCCCGATGATGAAGAAGACCGGCTATAAGCCCGAGTTTGCAGGCGCTGTCGAGGCCGCGGCCTCCACCGGCGGCCAGATCATGCCGCCTATCATGGGCGCTGCCGCGTTCCTTATGGCCGAGTACATGAACGTCACCTACGGCGAGGTCGCGCTGCGCGCCATCCTCCCGGCCGTGCTGTACTTCACCGGTATATTCATCGCCGTTCACCTTGAGGCGAAGAAGCTCCGCCTGAGCGGCATCCCCAAGGAAGAGCTGCCTGTTATGAGCAAGCTCATCAGGAAGATATATCTGCTCCTCCCGCTGGTCGTGCTCGTATGGCTCGTCACCACCAACACCCGCACCATGCAGTTTTCCGCGACCGTCGCGATCCTCGTCGCCATCGTCGTGAGCCTTTTCGACAAGGACAACCGCATCACCCCCGCCAAGATATTTGAGGCTCTCGAAGCCGGCGGCAAGGGCACCATCACCGTCGCCGTCGCCTGCTGCATGGCGGGCATCATCGCCGGCTGCATCACCGCCACCGGCCTTGCCTCCAAGCTCATCAGCGCCGTCGTGTCCATCAGCAATCAGGTCTCCTTCGTGAACCCCCAGTTCATTGCGATGTTCCTCACGATGATCTGCTGCATCATCCTCGGCATGGGCGTGCCGACCACGGCTAACTACTGCATCATGGCCTCCACCTGCGCCCCCATCCTCATCACCATGGGCGTGCCCAAGATCTGCGCGCACTTCTTCGTGTTCTACTTCGGCATCGTCGCGGACATCACCCCGCCCGTTGCGCTGGCAGCTTACGCCGGCTCCGCGATAGCAAAGTCGAACCCGATGAAGACCGGCATCAACGCAACGAAGCTTGCTATCGGCGCATTCATCGTGCCGTACATCTTCTGCCTGAACCCGGCAATGCTGCTCATTGACGTTACGGCGTTCGGCATAATCCAGATCGTCATAACCTCTCTCGTCGGCATCTTCGGCGTCGCCGCGGCAATGAACGGCTTCCTGTTCAAGAAGCTCGAATGGCCGTGCAGAGTGCTTATCTGCATAGGCGGTCTGCTAATGATGGATCCGACCGCGATCACTGACGTTATCGGCATCGTGCTCTTCGCGGCAGTCTTCGCATGGCAATACTTCGGCGCAAAGAAAGAGCGCGCCGCTGCCTGTAAATACTGAAAATATTGAAAGTGAAAATCGGAGTCCGGCAAATATGCCGAACTCCGGTTTTATTATCTTCCTGATTTTCTCACACAAGATACACCCTGTGGCAGCTGCCCGCGCCGAATACGTTCTCCATCGCGGTCCTGTATTCTGCGAAGTATTCATCCGGCATGAGCGCCTGCACGCAGCCGGCAAAGCCGCCGCCGTGGACGCGCCATGCTCCCTTGCCGTCAAGCAGCTTCTTTGAAAGCTCAAGCCCCTGCGCAAGCTTGGTATCTCCGGTGGCGCTGGTAATAATATTATTGAGCAGCTCCTCCGAGCTGCGGCCCGATTCGTTCATCAGGCGCATGTATTCCGCTCCGTCCCCAGCGACGAGCGCGTCACGCATTCTCGGGACGCGGTCGTTCTCATCGAAGAAGTGCATCGCGCGGCGCACCGGACGATCCGAGGGATCCCAGCCCTTGCCGCGAAACTCCGCCGGGTCGACATCCGCAAGCACGCCCTTGTCGAAAAGGTTCGCGATATAGACCATGTCACCCGGGATGCGGGCATATGAGGTGTCAAGCCCCGCATGGCTGCCGCCCGTATCGGTCAGGCACAGCGTCAGCCCCATGGAGCTGAAATCAGCCTTTATCGGCGTCATCTCGCCGGTCTTGAAATCCACATACAGCGTATGGCCGAGGGCGCACACGAGCTGGCTCATAAGGCCGCAGGGCTTGCCGAAATAGCGGTTCTCCGCCTCCTGCCCGGCGCGGGCGATAACGACGGGGTCGACCTTGCCGTCATTGAACAGAGCACTCAGGGCGCTGCCTATAAGCACCGAGAACGCCGCCGAGGAGCTCAGCCCCGCGCCGACCGGCAGCGTGGACTTGATGACGGCGTTGAATCCGCCGACTTTCAGCCCCAGCTCGGCAAACGCGCTCACGACGCCGCGGACGAGTGCCTTGGGTGTGCCGAACTCGGTCGTCCTGACAAGCAGGTGGTCACAGCGGACGTCAAAGCTATTGAAGCCCTCCGACTGCACATGGATCATTTTGCTGCCGTTTGTCTCACAGACGGCGTATAAACCAAGGTCGATCGCCGAGGCGAGCACCCGCCCGTTCTGGTGATCGGTATGATTGCCGGCAAGCTCGGTCCTGCCGGGAACAAAAAGCTCTTTTTTCATATGTACACATCCTCGGTTCTGCACATTTGCTCAATCTTTCCTATATATCAGAATATACCAAATTTCACTTTAAGTCAATAAAAACCGCTTTATTTTGCGCAAATCAAGACAATTGTTTAACACTCCGCACAAATACCTTGCCTTATTTACGTGCAGAATATATAATAGGGTTCAAGAGAAAATTTTACGACTTTTTTGCACCGTGGAGGTAAGATATGAAAAGCGCTAACGGCATCAATTTGACCATGCTCTGCGATTTCTATGAGCTGACTATGGGCAACGGCTACTTTGCCGACGGTATGCAGGACCGCATCTGCTACTTCGACATTTTCTACCGCGACGTTCCCGACAGCGGCGGGTACGCCGTCGCCGCGGGGCTGGAGCAGATAGTCGACTATGTCGAGAAGCTGCACTTCGGCGAGGAGGACATTGCCTACCTGCGCTCGCGCGGGATCTTCAGCGAGGGCTTCCTTGACTATCTGCGCGATTTCAAATTTTCCGGAGATATCTGGGCGATCCCCGAGGGCACGCCCATCTTCCCGATGGAGCCTGTCATCACCGTCCGCGCCCCGGCGATACAGGCGCAGCTGCTGGAGACCTACCTGCTGCTCGAGTTCAACCACCAGAGCCTG
>ERZ779840.1501-NODE-1501-length-22156-cov-12.454866_pt1 | contig 22156 bp, 27 predicted proteins | sample MGYA00511561_ERZ779840 | MGnify/ENA primary metagenome ERZ779840 (study PRJEB29588, sample SAMEA2162036) | human gut metagenome | biome: human gut; feature: human-associated habitat; material: faeces | place: Denmark | collected 2008/2010 ...
ATTCTAATATCTTTGATTTTATATTAGAAACAAGAATCTTTTTTTGTTCATCATCAGCATCGATAATCTTCTTCAAAACCAGTAAGGGATAAATCAAAAGACTCCCCTTCGAGAGCCTCTAATTCAACTTTTAATAATTCTTCATCCCAACCTGCGTCCATTGCCATACGGTTATCAGCAATGATGTATGCTTTCTTTTGAACTTCAGTTAAATGGTCAACATATACACATGGAACTTCACTATAGCCTTCTGCTTTAGCAGCTTCATATCTTCCATGACCAGCGATGATATTAAAACTTCTATCAATCAAAACAGGATTCACAAATCCAAATTCACGAAGAGATGATCTAAGCTTTGTTATTTGCTCAGGACTATGTGTACGCGCATTGTTAATGTAGGGAATGAGCTTATCGATAGAAATCAAAGTCATTTCAGTTGTAGTTTTCATTATACTAACCCCCATTCAGCGAATTTCTCAAATCCTCCTAAGTCAAAGATGAACTCACGTGCAATTGCGACTATTTCTTCATAAGGTTTATTATCAATGTACTCATCACCAATAGCACAGAAAAGTTCAACTGGAACTCCTGTCTCTTGAGCCTTCAACCAAGCGTAGATATTTACACTGACATCTGCTTTGGATAGATCTTTTCCATGAAGTCCACCACCAGTTACTGAATCAGCCATATCAGAACCTAGTTTTCTATTGGTCGCTCCAGTATCGACATCAGTTCCTCCTGTCCAATAACCTAATGGATTAATCTCTGCATTTGGATACTCTTTCTTTAAATCTTCAGTTGTAGCATTACTTTGGCAGATGATTAACCTATCGCCATTTAAGATGTATTTACCATCACAAGAATAAGCAGCGAATATCTTATGCGCAATTTGTGATAGTTCTTTTTGTTCTTTTGTTAATGGCACTCCTTTGAAGATACCATTATCACCACATCTAATTGCGCCCTCTTGGTTATGAGATAAGTGTCTATCTTGAGGTACAATTACACAGTCGACTTGAAAATCTCCAGCAATTCTATGAACTGCTTTTGAAATATCATTTATATCAAGGAATGCGGAAGTTTCTGCAATGATATGACATTTGCCATGACCAATTAAAACTTCAACTGCAATTCTTGGATTATCTTCTTGCTTGTATGCTAAGTCGACCAAAGCACCAGCAATTCTATCAGCCACCTTATCAGGGTGACATGGATTAACTTTTTCAAACATTTTATTTTACCTCTTTCTTGCTTGTAGCAGTCTTTCCATCAAGTCATCTTGAGGATTAGCGCCACCTATATCAGCTGAACAGTTATCCTTCACAACTTGATAAATTTGAAACCAGACCTGATTGACCTGTTTCATATAATTTTGGCTCATCGCCACATATGGACTTTGCATAGCATTTCCAGTTGTAGGATGCTTAGCTAAAAATCCAAATTCTGATATTGCTTCCTCGCATTGAACCCAACGAGAAACTGACATTGCGTATTGTTCTAATAACTGAGTTGATACTAGCTTTTCACAATGTCGTTTTTTCAACCAAATGTATGTGCTTTTATAAACTTCCTCAGCGCACATATCTTTACCGTTCTTTTGTTTTGCTTTTAAAAAATCTTTTATTGGTGGCATATCCACACCTTCAATATCGACAGGCTCTGGAAGAATTACTGCACCATTATCAAGATCCGCTTTTCCTTCTACTATCTTATCGGATAGAGCTTTTCTTTTTCTTCCAGCACCCGCTCTTGCGCCACCTCTAACTGTTCCATCTTTTGCCATAGATCATCATCCTATCGTTCTTTCAAGCAAAATATGATAAGACTGCACATCGGATAAATAAAAAAGATTTTTAACAGTCCAACCATCATCTGCATAGTCATTTAAAACATTTTGAAGTTGAGTTGCTGAAGCGACTTTGTTCTCTGAACATTTAAAAAATACGACTTTGTAATAAATATTCGACATAATTCCCTCCATTAATTTTGAATAAAAAAGAAGACTTGATTTTTGCCTTCCTATTACCCCGTTTGATTTCCAATTTTTGCACACGAAACCCCAGGCTCGGTCTTCTTATTTTTAGTTGTAGAGATTTTGGCTCCCCTACCCCTATTTCCTATCGCCAAGTTCGTAATGAATCTTCGTATGACAACTCTGACACAACGACATAAGATTACTGAACTGATTAGTTCCTCCACGAGAAAGAGGTATAATGTGATGAACCTCTTCAACAGGTGTTATTCTTCCTTCTTCTAAGCAGCGTTCACAAAGCGGATGCTTCTTAACATAAAGTCCTCTAATACGTCTCCAGTTGTTACCGTACTTCTTATCGTGGTTTGGAGACCTGTTGTACTTGTCGTACTGCTTTCTTCTTAAGGCAGCGTGCTCTTCACAATAAACATCAAAGGTTAAATTAGGACAGCCAGGATATGCGCATGGTTTCTTTGGTTTTGTTGGCATAATTGCTTCCTCCTTTTTGAGCATGAAAAAAGGCCAGCAGATGTTACTCTGTTGACCTGATTTTCTATAGCTTTCGCCTATTATAATTATACCACGCTATTGACAGGTTTTCAAAGTCTACTGAGGTCTCATTGAGTCTCATTGAGTCTCAACTTTTATTAATTCTATAACCTTATCCCTTAATCGATAAACAGTAGCTTTAGAAACGTATAAATTATTTGCAATTTCCATCCAATTCATATATTTGAAGTATCGCATTATCGCTAAGTTCTTAAGTTCCTCAGAAGGAAGTTCTTCTATCTTCATAGCAATTTCAGCCTTGAGTGCTTTTAGATTTTCTTCTAGTACAGCAATTTCACGATCGATTTCATCCTTCTTAATAATCCATTTTAGAAATGGTGCATCAAGATTTCGATTCGGATTTCTAGGCATATCATTACCATAATTTGGTCCTGGGATTGAAAGGCTTAGTCTGTCATATTCCTCAGAACGCATTTTCATTAGTTTGATTTTGTTATCTAATTTATACACTTGATTTAAGTATTCTTCAGTTGTCATTTCTATGCCCTCCTTATTTCTGCTTTTACCGCTTCGATAAGTGATGCTTGTGTTGCATCCTTTCTTTGAAGTGCTTTTAATATTGATTCATCAACAGTACCAGCTGTAACGATATGTTGAACCACTACTGTTTTTGATGATTGTCCTTGTCGCCACAATCTAGCGATAGTTTGTTGATATAACTCAAGTGACCAGGTGAGTCCGTACCAGATAAGGGTTGATCCACCTTCTTGAAGATTTACACCATGTCCACAAGAAGCTGGATTAATAAGTCCCACTTCAAGTTTTCCTGAATTCCAATCTCTTATAGATTCAACGCTTGAAATAACTTCATAATGAACTCCAAGATTATCTAATCTTTCTTTTATTCGCTCTAAATCGTGCTTGAACCAATATGACACAAGGATAGGCTTTCCGTTTGCTGCTTCAATTAAATCCTCAAGCGCATCAAGCTTTCTATCATGGAAATAAGTAACGTTCCTATCATCATCGTAGATTGCTCCGTTTGCTAATTGTGATAATTTATTCGTAAGTGATGCAGCATTTGCTGCAGTGAGTTCTTTATCATCAAGTTCAGCGATATAGTCTTCTTTTAATGACTCATATAAAGCCATTTCTTTATCCGATAAATAAACCTTGTATTCATTTGAAATGAGTTCAGGCATATCCAGATAATCAGTTGATTTCATTGATATAGTCATATCGGATATTTTTTCATATATTCTTTCTTCAGAACCAGGGAGTGGTTTATAAGTGAATATCACTTGTCCGTTTCGTTTATCTGGTCTGAAGTAATCATTACGATAATTAGTGATAAATCTTCCGAGTCTTTTTCCTGAATCAAGAACTCTAAACTCAGCCCATAAATCCATAAGACCATTACTTGCAGGTGAACCAGTCAAGCCAATTATTCTTTTTATTACTGGTCTTACTTTTAGTAATGATTTAACTCTTTTTGATCTATAGTTTTTGAATGATGATAATTCATCAATAACAACACACTCAAAGTCAAATCTATATCCTGATTTTTCAATAAGCCACTCAACATTCTCTCGATTGATGATGTAGAGGTCAGCTTTTTTCTTCAAAGCTATTATTCTTTCTTGTGATGAACCAACTACTAAGGAATAAGTCAAATCCTTTAAATGACTCCATTTCTTTAGTTCATCAGGCCAGCTTACTTTGGCCACTCTTAAAGGTGCAATTATTAATACTTTGTTAAATTCAAATTCATCAAACATTAGATCGTTTAGTGCTGTAAGTGTTATTGATGTTTTACCAAGACCACAATCGAGAAATACAGCTGTTTCATCGTGGTTCTTTATAAATTCACTTGCGTATGTTTGATATTTATGTGGATTGTATTTCATCGATTATTCCTCCAATCTTGCTCTCATCATCAAGTACATAAACTTTAAATCCGAGGTTCCTTATTTGCTTTATTCTTGATACTTGTAAAGGCCTAGGTTTCTCGCCAGGAGCTTTAACCTCAACGAAGGCTATCTTTCCCATAGCGATTAATATGATCCTATCTGGTACAGCATTTGTTCCTGGACTTACAAACTTCCAACAAACACCGCCTACCTTTTTTACTGCTTTGACTAGTTTTTGCTCTATGGCTTTTTCTTTCGACATTTGTTTTCTTGTTCCTTCCATTTAGCGAAGCACTCTTCAAATGCATCAAGAACACCATCGTCAGCTTTACAGTAGACCTCAAGATATTTTCTGTATGTATCATGTCCTGTTCGTACTGGGAAGTTTTTCCCATCAGCTTTAATGCTTCTTGCAAGGCATCCTGCAGGACCTTTTTCTTTGATATAATTTTTCTTCATAAAAGTAATAAATCTCATTATTTTATCCTCCATTTTTTCATTAGATGACATGGTCTACATAGTCTCCTAGAAAGGTTTTCTATATAAAATTTTTAGCCTTAAAATTTTCCTTATAACAAAAGTCTTACGGGACTATGTAGACTATGCACATTTTGCATTTTTCCTTACTATGTAAGGAAGTCATCAAAGCATTCACTACTAACAGAAAGACTCAATCCCTTTATATACTTGATGCGCTTTTCAACAACCTTCTTATATCCGTTCTTTTCGAGTGTAGAATAAAACTCAGTTGTGCTTCTAACGAACTCGCCATTTTCAGCACTGTATTTTCTGTATGCGGAATACAATGCACTAGAACTTACTTTTGCTTTTGAATCTACCTCACAACAGTCTTCAATGAAGTGATTAAACCAGTTATTTTGCTCTCTATATTCATCTATTGCATCCTGCACAACTTTTGGAGTTGGTAAATGATAATCAATGTCAATAACCTTTTTGGATCCTTCGATAATCCACTTCATAATGTATTCGCCTGCGTTCTCAAAAAGGAAATCAGCATAGTTCTTGATATCGTCCTTCCCGCCTCTTAACTTGTTGTTAAACGGAATAACGAATAAGCGTGACCAGATTCCATCATCAATACCACTTACTCTAGGTAGGTAATTTGTGTATAAGACTAGCGTATGACAAGGCACAAAATGGAAAGGATCTTTATACTTTTTCTCTGCTTCAACTTCATCTGTTGAACATAGCTGCTTAACCATTGATTCATCTAGTCTTGCACCTTGTTGTGATTCAGAAGCAATAAGGAGTCTTTTACCTTTTGCTTCCGCCATTTCTGGCTTTGTATTTCTTTTGCAAGAAGTGGTTAATGTATCAGCTGATATCTTTCCTGAATAAAGACCTAAGGTTCTAAATATTGCATTCCAGAATGTGGACTTACCATTTCCTCCATCACCATAGGCTATAATCATCCCTTCAACCATTACCTTTCCAATAGCAGCTAAACCACAGACCATTTGAACGTAATCGATAAGCTCTGGATTTTTAGCAAATATCTTATTGAGACAATCAAGCCATATTTGTTTACCCTTATCACTTGGTGAAGCCGCAGTAATTTTTGTAATAAAATCACTTGGCTCGTGAGGTCTTGCTGATTCAATTCCCTTTCTTAAGTCATAAGTGGCTCTAGGTGTACAAATCAAAAAAGGATCAGAGTCAAGTTCTGACGTAGCAATCTCTATCATTGGTTTTACTTCTTTTAAGCATGCACTTATGTATTTAGATTCACGTCTTCCTAAAACGAACTTCTTATACGCTTGAGCAGCAAGATATCTATTAAGAATTTCTAGCTGTTTTTCATTCATTAGTTCAGTTGCTTTTTTACCTTTTTCATCGATTAATTCTTGAGCACCACAGTCGGTTAATTGCTTTTTAGCTTCAGCCATCTCTTTTTCTGCTTCGACTAATTGTCTCCTAGTTAGCTCATGAACCACTGCTTGAGCACCAATATCAGACTCTTCCCAGTAGCATTCCTTAAAGCGGATAAAATGAGTGGCTGGAGAGTATCTAAGTTCATTACTAAAATATTTAGCAAGAACGCTAGCCTGTCCAACATCGGTAAAGTCATCTGGCTTATAACTATTTGAGTCATTATATTTTTCTGGTGGAATATAATCTGGACTTGAAGATATTTTTTTGAAGAAGTTTTTAGCACTTCGCCAAATTACCTCAAGCTCTGAATCTTCAAGTGGTGGCTCACATTTATTAGCCTTTTCAATAAACGCCTCATATGCTTTGTCGGTATCACCATACTTTTTAAGTATGACTGCAGCAAATCTTGACATAGTGGCGTTTCTAGAACCTTCTTTTATCTTTCCAAAATCTCTATCAAATTCCTCATCATCACATTCATTTAAATAATCAGATAGGCTTTTTTCACCTTCAACGATATCAACTAAAGCATCCTCAGTTCCAAAGAAGAAACGTGCTGCATCAAGTGCGTTTGAGTCAAAGTAAGGAAATATCTCTCTTACTCTTTTCTTTAAATTTGCGTAATCATCCTTATTTGTTATTTCATCAATTTCAAATAAGACATGAAACTTAGGTCTTGGTGCTTTACCTTTCTTTTCCTTCATATGGTTTCTGCTATATTGAACAGCAAATCTCACATTAGGAAATGTCTTTTTAACATCATCTACAGTCTTCCAATCAGCTGGATTTTCTGAGTGATCATTATCACAATCAACGGGTAGGCAATTAGAGCGGACAAAATTTGCGCCACTTCTATAGTTATTTCTATATTCGGCGCAAACGTAATCCTTCGATACCGCTTCTTTCAAGACGTTCTTATCAACAATTTCAAATTTGTGTGGATATAAACAGTTTCCTGCATTTCCTATAATGTCAGAACGATAGATATTCATTAGTCGAACACCTCATTACTTTGATCTTCTAAAACCTTGACAATAAACTTTAAAGCCTTAATCATTGTTTCAAGTTCAGAATCACCACCAAGTACAATCTCTACGCCACCATTTGAGCTATTTGACTCAGGTATTGACTTAACCATAATGTCAGTACAAGCACCATCTTTTATGGAAATATAAGTTCTGGAACCATGTCCACTATCTCCACCTTGATATCCGTTAGTTCCTGCGACGACTTCAAGTATATTCGCACCGATTACTTCCCTTTTGAAAACAGGAAATCTGTGCTTTTCAATTTCGATTGTTTTTTCTTTAATCTCGTACATAGTTAGTACCTCCTTCAAATGTTAATGGCAGCGAGACCGAAAACTGCCAAAAAATTCTTAATCTTTTTTGTAAAAATCGGTCTCATAAGCATCTGCACGAAGCAACAAGCCTGGTGCCCATTCTGGAGTCCTTCCCATAATCTCGCTTATAGTTTCCATTTGTGTATCTATTGGGCATTCTATAATGCATTCATCATGGATGTGTCCTACGATGTTGTATCCAGCTTGTGTTAAATTATGTATTGCAAAAGTAAGGATATGACGGGCATAACTTTGAACGATATTTTCGACAAATTTACCTGAGTAGACCTTTATTCTTGTCCACTTTTTTGCCATATTCACACCCTCATAAGTGATCTCTTCTTTACCTAATTCGTTTATTTCAATTCTTGGTTTTACATAAACAATTGAGTGACCAGAAGGTAAGTCAATAAAAAGCATTCCACTTTGATATCTAAAAGCTATGCTTTTATCTGCTAAAAGAACTGTTGTTTTTTCTCTTACAGCTTTAAATGCTGCATCGCCACATTGCTTCCAGAATCTAGTAATGTTAGGTGAAGCTTGTCTCCATCTAGTGACAATTTCAGGTAGTTCATCTTCTGTTAACCCCATATCAATAGCACCCATTGCAGTAAGCGCACCAACTCCACCTGAGTAGCCAAGAGCTAGTTCAGCAATTTTTCCTTTTTGGCGTAAATCACCATTGATTCCATGCTTTTCAACTGGAACACCAAACATCTGACTTGCCGACTCGCAATAGATGTCCTTGCCTTCTTTGAAAGCATTTATACGCCATTCCTCATTAGCTAAATAAGCAAGTACCCTTGCTTCGATTGATGAGAAGTCAGAAACGATAAATTTACATCCTTTTTTAGGTATAATCGCCGTTCTTACTAACTGAGATAAAACATCTGGTATGTCATCATAAAGAAGCTCTAAAGCCTCTAGATTATTTGTCTTAACGAGTTCTCTTGCTTCTTTTAAATCTGGTAGTTCATTGCGTTTTAAATTTTGAAGCTGAATGCGTTTAGAGGCAAACCTAAGGGTTTTACAGGAAGCAAAGGAAAATAGTCCGCGTGCCCTGTTATCTTCGCTTACAGAGGCTGTCATTGCCTCATATTTTTTGATTGAAGACTTACAGGTAAGTTCCCTTAGCTCAATAACAGAGCCAACAAGATCATCGTTATTATTTTTCTTTAATTCCTTAATAGCTTTTTTACCTAATGAGTCAACTTCACATCCATTAGAAGTCAACCAGTCTTTTAGTTGTGATACTGAGTTAGGATTATCAACATTTGTGATTACCTTCATCTGTTCAAATAGCTCTGATGTAACTTTTTCATTAATGCTTATAGCGTTAGTCGCAAGTTCAACATCAATTAAAGCCCCTCTATCATTAATTGCTTCTGATTCCCAGTACTCATTCCAAATGAAATCAGGAACTGGGTAGTTTTTAAATTTATCTTGAATAGACATTTCTACTTCTACGTCTCTTCTGTTATATTCAATGAATAATTTATATTTATCCGGTGCGTGGTGAGGTAAGTTTCTAGTCCTTCCACCATTTGCTTTTGTAGGCTTACAAGGAACACAGAAGTACTTAATAAGTTCTTTACCTTCTTCCATTTTTTGTTCATCTAATTTAAGAACAGCACCTACTCCTTTTAATGAAAGATTTATGCCCATTACATTGGACCAAATCATCGTATCTTTCCATCCTCTAGGATTTATATACTTTCCTGTTGGATAGCCTAGAAATCGTGATAAACAAATACGTTCGAAACTGGTGTTAAAAGCCCATTTAGTGATACTTTCATCTTCAAGTGCAGCTATAAACTCATCGGGTACTTTTTCACCATTAGCAACATCAATAACGATTACTGGTCCACCGTCAAATGAATATCCAATAAGTAATATTTGAAAATCAGGAGCCTCTGAATAAACATAGACTCCTGACTTAGATAAATTAACGCTGCTATAAGTCTCTAGATCGATTGATAAATTCTTATGATAAGAAGTCATCATCGTCATCGGTTGCAAAGTCACTAGCTGCTGTTGGCTTAGAACCTAACGGAGTATCATCACTAATCTTTTGAAGATTATTAAGAGATGCTGCAATTCCTTTATTTCCTGAATTATTGAAACAATAGAAGGAAATTGATACTCTTCCTCTACATCCTGAGTAAACTTCAGAATGATCTAAAATTGGATTAACATCTGCATCTACAATTCCAGGCGCAGTAAGTGAGTTAGCATTGATGAAATAACATCCTTTGTACGCTGGATCATCTGGTCTTTCAGCATCACCATCACGTAAAGGTGTTTTTAAGTTTTCAAGTGCAGGAACTGTTTTGCCATTTCCTTTTAGTTTTGCTTGTCCTTCATCATAAGCAGCCTTGATAGCTTTTCTTACTTTTTCAACATCTGGAGAGTCTTTTTTGATGATACAGCTGATACTGTATTTTGGAGTTGCATTGTCTGCAATTTGTTTTGGAGTCCACACGTTAACGTAGCTCCAAAGTGTGTTTTTACCAAGGATAACCTTAGTAGGATTCATTAATTTTGACATAATTTAAATACCTCTTCTTTCTAATTGTCTTCGTTTATGAAATCAGCTTCTGCTGATGTAACTTCAGGACGTTTATCGTCCTTTGGTGCAAGTACTAACTTGCCTTTTGGTTTAACCAAATATGGCCCGACTAATTCTGTGAATCTTTTCTTTCCAAGCAATGATGTCATTTCAGTGATTGATAAGATTTTCTCTTCATAAGGGGAATAACCAGCTTCTTTTACTACTTCAGCTACTTTTGCTTCATCAGAATATTTTCTTGTAGATCTTCCTTCGACCAATTTCCAGTTTTTATACTTTTTGCCATGGATGGCATCTGCTAAAGCAAACTCCTGAACGCTTTTAATCCAACTTGAGAAATCATCAGCCTTTTCTAATACATCTTCAATTTCATCATCGTCCATTAAAAATGGTGGTCTGAACTCATATTTTGCGATTTCAAGATTTACATCTCTTAATGCTTTACATAGTGGTTTTGCCTTACAAAATACACAGTGCTTGCTTGGGTGAAACTCTTCACTGCCATTCTTGATTTTCTCAATTCCTGGCATTAAAACTTTATCCGCCCATTCATATAGTGCTTTTACAGACACTTCCCATTCTGATACAGAATTAAGTCTAGGTTGATAAATGCATAGTTTTACTAATTCGATATCGTAAAGATTGCCAAACGTCTCCAAACAGCAAATTGCATATATCATTTCTTGGACATTCTCTTTTGAATCAACCTTCACGCCTTTACCGTATTTAAGGTCTACAATTGTTAATGTCTTATCAGAAATTAGTGATACATCTGTAGTTCCATATAATGATTCGTGATATCTTTCAGCACTAACCTTTTGTTCTATCAATAACACTGGGTCTTGTGCTGACTTTTTAGCTTCTTGGAATTTTTCAAATACGTAGTTAACATAGCCTTCAATGTAATCTTCCATTTCTTGGCTATACCAAGTTAAATCTTCAACTTTACTATCGCACTTGATACCAAATCTTTCTTTTAAGCGAATCTCTGCTAGCTCGTGGGCATCAGTTCCTTCATTTGCAAATAATGACATTTGCTCAGGTATTCCTTCACTTGCCTTTGCGGACCCAGGACAAGTAAGTAATCTAGCACCACTTGATGGAGAGAAAAAATTTGAGTGATCTGTTGGCATTAAAGTTCCTCCGTATCTTTTAATAGCGCAGGATAATCATCTTTATTAATTGCAGATAACTTGTCCGCACCATATTTTTGAAGTAACGCTTTTACTTCCTTCGTTTTGCCATTTCTTGATAGATTTGCTAAAACTGCTCTAACATCCTCTAAAGAAATAAGTTTCTCTTCTTTTTTAGGTTCTTCGACTACTTCAGTCTTTGCTTTTATTACTTTTGGTGCATCTTCACCTAATAAGACATCGATTGCTTTAATTCCTCTTTGAAATGTATCAGCAATCTTTTTTGCATTTTCACTTTGTTCAGTGAATGCAGTTACTACATCAACTGCAATTTCTTTTACTGCTAATAAAAAATCAATTAATTCTTTTTTCATTTCCTTTTACCTCTTAAATAAATATTTTTTTGATGGTTGTTCAGCCAGTCTATCTCTGGCCATTGCTTGAAACATGCCATTACCTCCTTATTGCTTTTTGAAGTTGCTTCATTGCCCCTTCAGGAGATAATGGCAACGTATCTAGCATCTGCCAAAAATTCTTAAAAACTTTTTTAAAGCAGCATCATCTAAACTGCTTTTAAAAGACTAAAAGTCTTTTAATTGTTCTTTCAAACTATCAAATATTCTTTGTCGGCGATATTGAACTGTGCTTCTTTTACTTCCGATAATCTTCGCAATTTGACCATCATCTTTTCCATTTTTGAAGAGTTCTACAATGGTTCTATCGTCTTTTGATAATCTACTAACAGCTTCATCTAATGCGCGATATAGCTCTTCTTTGATTAAGGTTTCAATTATTGATGGTTGTTCATCTGCAAACTCATATTCATAGTTGTCATACAAATAATCCATTGATATTTCACTTGAGATTCTGGTAACACGCTTATAAGGACATTCATTGCAATCGTGGTCACAGATTTTTAATCCGTATTTATCTGAATGAATTCTGCATCTGCTTACTCTATCGATTCTTTGTTCTTCCTTACGTTTCTCGTTGCGATCCCACTCATATAGTTCCTTCTTAACTGGGCAATAACGAATATCACCATCGCGATCTTTGAAACTAATGTAATAAGTTCTAATTACACCATCTTCATTTCCTGGGATTTGAAGAGGACTGCCATATCCATAAGTATTTGGATTTTGGTCTTTAATTTGTTTACTAATTTTTGTCATTTTTATTCTCCATTGATTTCGCGTCCGATAACGAAATGGAGTGATATCTATGACAAGCAGCACAAAAAGGGCGCAACAAAAGATATGGACGTTCTATTTTTCCATTTCGTTTTGCTTCGCCCTGATTGCGACAGTTAGAAGTTATTATTAATATTTTGATGCTGCGCAATATCTAGAATCAGCATCGATAGAAGGTAGCTAGTCTTCTATTGTTCGTCTGGTCACTTAGTCTTCATCTTCGAATTCATACTTTGCTTCACGCATTTCTTCTTCCTCACGATCCCAAGACCAGTCGTCTTCAATGTCCCTGCCAAAGATTGGAAGGTCATTGACATTCTTTTTGTCTAAGTTTGTCATGTTATTTACCTACTTTCTTTGGTCCACCGGTGGACACCAATTTTTGTTTATCACATATTTCAAATTTGCAATCGCGCATTTTTTCTGTGTTGTAAAATTGTGTTTTTTGACATTATGTGATATAATTTGTAATAGACTACGGTGGGATTTGTACCCGCCACGATTTATTACGAGAAAATTATACTAAATGGGTATTTTTCAACTCTTCTGGACTAGGACTAAGGGTTGAGGTCCTGGTTCGTTTGGAGGTGTATGACTTTGAAAATAGGTACTTTTATTAGAATAATTAGCGATACATTTGCATCTCAAATTCCACCAAGTGAAAGCACTGGTAGAACATCAAATCAATTAAAATATCAAACAGTTATTAGTTGGTTCATTACTTATGGTGCTGAGGAAACAGAGCGCATTAATGAAGCAATGATGAAAGGCAAAGACAATTATGCAAATAAGATAATGAATCCTAATCTTGAGGATGATATGCCAATCTCCGATGCAACCTATCTAAAAAGTCGAATAAGCTCAGAATTATTTAAAGAAATCTATGATGAAACTGAACTGGATGAATTGGCCATTGATGCTTTAATTAAAAAATTTAAAGATGAGGGTATCAAAGTAAATAAAAGAAATATTGTGGAAGACTTAACTAGAATTCTTTTTGAATTATTAGATGCGCGATCTCTAGTTGATAGAAAAGAATCAATTAGATATGCAGAGTTTCTTACAGATAATAAAGTTAAAATTGGAAGCAAGACTATTAATCTGCCGTCAGAACTAGCAGTACCTGATGAACCACTAAAAAATGAAGAGAAATACATCGAAGCTCTTTTAGAAGTTTATGAGCAAGATTCTGGCGTTGAAGTTAAATGCATAGATGATTTATCAAAATTACGTGTTTACTATTCTAAGCACTTTAAAGTTCAAAGAAGCTACTACTACTCAGCTCTGAGTGTTTTACATCAAATTCGAGATGTATTCAGCGACAGTATAAAAGAGTTTGAGGCATTAAAAAAAGAGACCCTTGAAGGTATTCAAGATACCTTGTTAGAGCCTCAAAAAAATGGTTTAGATAGACTAAATAAGTCTTTACAAGTCGTTACATTTCTTCCATACGGTAAGTCTTATTTAGGACGTGAAGCTAACGGAATTATAGGTTCAAGTGAAAAGAAAGGCATTATTCACATGCTTGTAAATGACGGAAAGGTTGAATGGATTGTAGATTATGATACAGGTATTTAATTCAGAATTTGAAATCTCTATGAGAATTCTTTTATTACTTTCAGTTTTTAACGAACCTTTAAACGCCGATTATATAAAATCTATTGATCTTCTATCTATCTATAGTAAGCAATATGGCATTTCAGATACCAACTTACATGGTGATAGTTCCTACAGCTTTTCAGAAGTTGCATCAAGACACGACACTATTGCTAGTTCATTAAAATCACTTGTTAAAAGCAACTTAATTAATGTTAGATCTAGTTCAGAAGGGTTTGTATATCAAATAAATAAGAACGGAATTGAATGCTGTAAGCAAATGGAATCAGATTATGCTGTTGAATACAAACAGTCAGTAATAAAAACAAAAGCATATATTTCAGGCAAATCGTTAAAAGAAATACACAATTTAACATACGGACAATTAAAAAGGAGGGCTGAATAATGGCAAGGCTACATTTAAATAGAATAGAAGCGATTGGGCCAAAAGGCACTTCTTCTGTTGAATTTGCAAAAAATGTTACTCTAATAATGGGTAAGTCAGAAACAGGTAAATCAACTATTTGGAGATGCGTAGACTATCTATTCGGTGCAGAAAAAGACACAAAACATAAACCGTTTGTGACTTCTACTGGTTATGACACTGTAAAAGGTTATTTTAGCTGTGACTTAGGAGATTTTACCCTTACTAGGAACGTCGAAGATACAAAAATATATGCTTCTTCTGATGTACCAGAATTAAATAATGAAGAGCCATACGTTACCACCACTTCTAGTAAAAAATGGATAGGTAAATTCTTCAATAGAGTCCTTGGCATAGATCCAGATTTCAAGATACCTTGGAGTTTTGATGGAAAGATGAAAGTTTTCTCTTGGCGCGATGTAAAACAAGAATTTATGACACATGAGAAAAGAGCCGAAACAAGTGATTCCATACTACTTTCTAAGCATGAAACAAATAATACTGCTTTACTTGCTGAGCTTCTTTATCTTTTATACAAAACTGATTTTACAGACTATGATGCAGAAGATGGCACAAGAATGAAAAAAGCAAGAAAAGCTGCAGTCCAAAAATATATTAAATCAAAGCAAGAAGCAATCACCTTAAAATTAAATGAGCTTAAAGAAAAAAATAAGAATCTTACACCCGAAGATATAGAAAAGCTATTTAGTGAAGTAACAATCAAACTTAAGGAGATTAATGACAGAATTTCCTTCATTACTTCTCAACAAGATGAAATACGTCCACTTCTTCTATCCGCTAAACAAAGACAGAGCGAGGTTTTAGTTTCTTTAAGTAGATTTGATATTTTAGAATCACAATATACAGCTGATATAAAAAGATTAAGCTTTATCGTTAATAACGCAAAAATTGCTGATGGCATACCAAAAACGACTAAATGTCCTTTCTGCGACGGAACCGTAACCACTACGCACAGTCACGAATCATATATTTCAGCTTCTAGAGGTGAATTGAATCGTACAATTACTGATTTGAACGGATTAAATGAATCCAAAAAAGACCTTCAAGAAGAAAAAACAGAACTAGAATTGACTATTATTGATCTTGAAAATAAGAATAATAAACTAGAAGAAGAACTAAACAATACCCTTCTTCCGCTTCAAAACGAGCTTCAGGATAAACTTAAAAATTATCAAGACATAGTATCATATCAACAAGCGTTAATTATGTATGAAGATATGGCAAAACAATACGGAACAGACTTTACTGAATACGAAAAAGTTGAAGCTGAGATAGACTTCAAACCAAGAAATTTATTTGCTGACGATTTTGCCGTTGAGCTTGCAAATAATTACAGAGATATTCTGATAGCAATGAACTTCACACCTGTGGAAACTGTTCAATTCGATATGGCTGCATTTGATATGATAGTAAATGAAAATCCTAAGCCTAATCGTAGTAAAGGTTATGCAGCAATTCTCAATTCAATTCTTGTATTAGCATTAAGAAAATATATGAATGATCACGGCGAGATAAATCCACACTTCTATTTCCTTGATTCCCCACTTCACGGATTAATGACTGAAACAAGTGATGAAAACAATGATGACGATTTAAGAAAAGGATTCTTCAAATACATATTTGAGAATTATGCAGATGATCAAATTATCATCATAGAAAATACGGATAATCATGAATTACCTGATGTCTCTGGTGACACTAATAAAGTAATTGAATTCACCAAGAATAGAACTCGTGGTAGATACGGTTTTTTAAATGATGTATATCAAAACTAGAAATGAGGTATGAAATGGTAAGTTATAAAAAATTATGGAAGCTTCTTATTGATAGAAATATGAATAAGAAAGAGCTTATTGAAAAAACAGGAATTAGCACTTCTTCAATGGCTAAACTCACCAAAGGAGCAAATGTCACAACTGATGTGCTTTGCAAAATATGCAAATATTTAAATTGTGATTTTGGTGATATAATGGAATATATTCCAGAATAAATATATTTTCAAATATAAATATTAGCCTCTTTATTGAGGCTTTCTCTCTCGTAATAAAGCATTTTAAACTAGGAGGATTTTATGACAAAAAACGATTTATTTTTAAAACTGGCTAAGCCAGATTCAAATGGTAAAACAAGATGGGTAAGAGTTACGGAATTTGTTGGAGAATATGCAGACTTAGCGTTTGGCAATGGAGCTTCCTGGGCTCGCAAGGAATCAACTCTAGCAAAAAAATATATAATCGAATTTGATAAAACAATTACACCTGGTAATGGAATAGACGCAATAAGACTAAATGGATTTAATAATGGGGACTTCTCTCAGCATATCAATGCTGAAATAAAAAGAGCCATAAGTTCTAGAAGATGTGTTGTACTAGGAACTTCAAAGCCAGAGGTAGATCACAAAAATGGGATGAAAAATGAAGCTCGAGTAATGAAAAACGAAGACCAAAAGCTTTCTGACTTTCAACCATTAAGTAAGGCAGCAAATGACGCAAAGAGACAATTCTGTAAAGAATGCATGAGAACTGGAATCAGATATGATGCGAAACAACTTGGCTATCCTATGTCTTATTACTGTGGTGGTGCAAAACATAATGGAGAGGAAAATGCTTGTGTTGGATGCTTTTGGTATGATCCAATTGAATTCAGAAAGCATTTAATGGAAAAGAAATAATGAACAACAATTTAGAAAAAGATTTAAAAGATTGTTTAGCTATAATTGGTTCGGACTGGAAAATGCAAAACAACTATATGGATAAAAGAACCAATTTTATCTATCAATGTGAAACATTAGCATCTTGCCTTGAAAAAATTAGATTTACAGGTGTTGACAAGCATTACGCTTTACACCGTTGGTATAATTACATGACTTCTATCGCTTGCGAATACTTATTCTGTGATTACGGAGCCATTCATGATGAGGATATATACAATCACGATGTTGATATTTATATCAACGGTGTTCCTTTTGACGTCAAAGTCACTGTATATCCTTCAAAGTTATCTAACAGACCATATAACCTTAAAACTAGGGATGGAAAAAATCAAATGATTAGGTGGTATTACGCAAATCAATCACAACAAGCTAGAAAGCAAATGCTTAACAGATTATACGTTGTATGTGATGGGAAGGACTCATATGAATGTTTGGTAATGAAAAGTGATTTTACTATTTTAAGAGAAAAAATAAAGGCTTTTATGGATTATTCATTAGTAAATGGTGTAAATACAATACAAATATCTGATAATGGCAGAACGTATAATTTACAAAGTGACATAGTCTATATTTCTTATAATTAGGAGGATGAAATGACACACGTTTTTGTTGTAGATCAAACTACATTTAAATATCATTTAGAATACCTTTTTGCAGGAACAGGTGCAAAAGATAAAACATCTCCGTTTCTAGCAAATGGTAATATAAATTATAATTCAACAACAGAAAGAATGCTTGTTGGAATGATAGCAGATATATCAAGAATTAGACTTGGAGATAAAGTTGTTTTCTATCTTCAAGCTAATGGATCATCTTCAGGATCTTTTTTTGGCGTGTTCAGAGTTGCATCAAATCCATTTTTTGATGAAAATGACTCTAATAACTATTTGCTAAACTTTACAAATAAAGGATTATCTTTTAGAGTACTTATAGAAGCAGATGAAGTTTACGCAAAAGGAATAACCGAACACGAATATCTAGATTCATTACAGGGAAAATCACATCCATATGATTTATGTTGGAGCTTAATATATAGAAAATTAAAAGGAAATCGTGGATGCACAATGATTATGGATTATGAGTTCGATGATTTATTAAATAAGCTAAGAATAAAAAATAATAATGTTTGTCTTACAGGAAATAATTTCACTTTTAATGCAGCCACTTACGAAATTGTTACTTGCAATATGAATAACCCATATTTAGGAAGGCGAAATCAACTAGATATCCTTCCAAGATTAATATATAAAAGTTCAAGAAATAATGCGTTTGAAACTCATCTTCAAGCATATATTACAAAGAATTTTGATTCCGGTAACTTGGCTAACCTACTACTTAGTGTTAGGAATCAAGAATGTTGGATAGGAAACGAAGTATCTTGCGGCGTTGGAATGCAACGTATTGATGTTATGTTAAAACAAGAAACAGATACAGATGTATATATTAGATTAATTGAATTAAAAGATGAAGCACCATATTTAGCAATAATTCAATATCAACTGCCTTGGTATCTAGAATGGCTTTCTTACTATGTCTTACCTAAATATACTGGAAAAAACATTAAGGTTATTCCAACAATTATCGGAAAAGGTCCATTATCTAATGCATTATTAACTGCTTATCAAGCATTCACATATAATATCCCAGGAGCTAATGTATCTCCTTTAGAATATATTGGTTTTGATGTTACTGCTACTGCAATCAATTTTACTAGATATTTATAAAAAGTTTTTTGATGAATAAAAAACCATAAGTCTCTCCAAATAAAACTTGGTTAAGCTTATGGTTTTTTTCATTATGATCTATTTTCTTATTTTTTTGAGTTTTGGTTTCTTAAACACAAAAATATATTCGTGCTTAAATACATAATAATCGGCAGACATGGCTCTATATCTCCAAATGGCTTGTTGATTAGATTTGCCTTCTGTATCACCAAAGTTTTTTACGATTATCGCCTTTAGAATAAATCCTCGTTCAAGAAATAAATTCATACAGATAAAGCCTAATGGAGTGATTTGACTATCAGAGTATTTATCACCAATGACAATACCGCAATAGCGATTGTCTTCTAGATACTTAGTACAATTATCAATAACAGAACCAAAATCAGCTTTAAATTTTTCTAAGGAATCACAATTTGAAAGATCATTTTCTTCCTCAGAGAATTTGATTATATCCCAATATGGGGGATGAAACATAACAAATTGAACATAATCAATATTATTTTCTTTTAATACTTCACTTAAATCGTAATTCATAGAATTTCCGTTAATTACAATTGCCTCTACATTATCTTTGGATTCGGTTTTGATTCTTGCTTCGGCCTCATCAGCGACAGATTTTTGTAATTCTATGCCAATCGAGTTTCTATCCATTCTTTGCGCTTCTATTAAAGTAGTACCGCTCCCCATAAAAGGGTCTAATACCCAGTCATTTTTTTTGGTGTATCTTGAAAGCAATTGATGTGGAATTTGAGGTACAAAGTTTCCATGATACTTTGACTTGTGAGCACCACTGTTATCTCTCCTGTTTATAATCCACAAAGAATCAGTATAAATGTCTTTATACTCCTTCCAATTTTTCATATCTAAATCATTATATTTTGCCATTAGATATCCTTCTTTACTAAGCAGTGCAAATATTCGATTGTTTCATTTGCAGTAATATTTCTATTTTCATCTTTGTCAGCCTTAAACCTTCTATAGTTTTTTGTATAAACAGAATACTGACCATACTTCTCCATTATTTGTTTGATTGTTTCCAATGACATCAATCCCTCATTATTATAGCTTAGGAATATATATTTAAATTTAGCATTTGAAATCAAATCCTCAAAAGCTTGTTCTACCGTTCTCTTTGAACAAAATTCACTCTTCTGTTCACCAGCATCTCTCAAACCTGTCATGCCCTTCAAGATAGGATCATCATATCGAGCGATAGTCTCTAAAACGTGATAATTACTACAATATTGTCTAGAATTATATGGAGGATCTAAATATAAAACATCACCTGAAATTTGTCGAACAACATCGTTAATATCTTCATTAAAAGCCTTCCCTTCAATTCCATCTATTATCTGAAGAGGCTCTAATTCAAACTTTTTTTGAGCTGACTTTTTGACGTGTTTTAGAAATGCTCCATAAACAGATGCAGTATTAGCATACTTATCAATAGAGTTTATTAAGCTACCTAAATAAAAATAATATGTATGCGAATCTATTTCATTTGCTTTATACATGCGTTCTAATTCCGTTCTAATCGCATCACATTTTTTTCCATTTTCATCAGTAAAATAATTTCTTTTACTCCCAGAACCAATACAGTAATTATTATAGATAAAACCTTCAATTCCTGGTAAAGAATTAAAATAATCAAACAAATCCATTCTAATATTTGAAGAATCGTTCTCGATATAATGCTTAATGATTGAATAACTATAATATTGAATATCGTTTGAGAATACTTTACAACCTAATTTTTTATAGAATGAACCAACTACTCCAGTTCCTGCAAACAAATCAGCAAATACATAATCGTCACCATCTTTAAATCCTGATACTTTTGAAATAGTATCGTGTAAAAACTCTAATAGTGAGAATTTTGATCCAATATAATTCATTTGACTTCCTCCTTAATAAATTCGACAATATCCCCAATTTCGCAATTTAAAGCCTTACAAATCCTTTCCAATACTTCTGTATTGACATTTTCTCCTTTTGTTAATTTCGCAATTGTAGATTGGCTTAATCCTGCAAGAATATGAAGATCGCTCTTTTTTAATCCTTTATCAATTAGTAACTTCCACAATTTGTTGTATGATAACGCCATTTTGTATAATTCCTCCTTTGACTCTTCTATTATATCACAAAAATTATGCGAACGCAATTCTTTTGTTTGAGAACTCGAATATTTTTACGCATTTACAAATAAAAAACTTTTCCTTATATTTGCAAATCACTCTATCGTTTTTTAATACCCCTATCGTTTTTTTATATGGCTATCGTTTTTTTATTGATACCTTTCGTTTTTTTATAGCGACCTATCGTTTTTTTTATAGAAATGCCAAATAAGCAAAAAATCCTGGCCCACTGTTGCGTTTTTAGTGAAAACCAGGATAAATGATGCCTGTTTTAGTTAAAAAGGCCCTAAAAAGCCTATAAAAGGCAAGAAAAAAGGCTTGATACCTTAATTTTATTGTATCAAACCTATGCTTTCAATATGGTGATTCGTACGGGATTCGAACCCGTGAATGCATGCGTGAAAGGCATGTGAGTTAAGCCGCTTCTCCAACGAACCATTATAAGACTTAAAAAATGGCGCCTCTTCAGGGACTTGAACCCCGGACACCATGATTAACAGTCATGTGCTCTAACCTACTGAGCTAAAGAGGCGCATTTAAATGAATATAGAAAGGAGCTGGCAACTACCTATTTTTGCCTTTTCGGACTATCGTCGGCGTAAAAGTGCTTAACTTCTGTGTTCGGCATGGGAACAGGTGTGTCCACTTTGCAATAATCACCAAACTCTCTTTCAAAATTGGATATACTTGTTACTTTTATTTTTAAGGTTAAGTCCTCGACCTATTAGTATCAGTCAACTCAACACCTCGCAGTGCTTACATCTCTGACCTATCAACCTCATCATCTCTAAGGGGTCTTACTTATTTCTAATGGGAAATCTCATCTCAGGGGGGGCTTCACGCTTAGATGCTTTCAGCGTTTATCCCGGCCGCACGTAGCTACCCAGCTGTGGCCTTGGCAAGCCAACTGGTGCACCAGCGGTGCGTTCATCCTGGTCCTCTCGTACTAGGGACAACTCCCTTCAAATTTCCTACGCCCACGACAGATAGGGACCGAACTGTCTCACGACGTTCTGAACCCAGC
>ERZ779840.1509-NODE-1509-length-22101-cov-4.810260_pt1 | contig 22101 bp, 18 predicted proteins | sample MGYA00511561_ERZ779840 | MGnify/ENA primary metagenome ERZ779840 (study PRJEB29588, sample SAMEA2162036) | human gut metagenome | biome: human gut; feature: human-associated habitat; material: faeces | place: Denmark | collected 2008/2010 ...
AATTATATATATTCTGATAAAGCAGAAGATTATAAAAATTCTTCTTTTGATACAGTACTTTCTGATTTATCTTATGATATATCAATGCTTAAAGTATCTAATATTTATACTAGTAATGAGTTGGGAGATATACTTTTTATTGTACTGAGTCAGCTAATACAAAATAATGATACTATAAGAACATGTCGAAATTGTGGTAGATATTTTATTCCTAATAAATTAAATGAAATTTACTGTGATTTTTTAAATAAAGATGGAACTACTTGTAGAGACAAGGGAGCGGGACAGACATATAAAAAGAATCTTCAAAATATACCTGGTTTATTGGAATATAGAAGAACATATAATAAAAAATTTAATGCTATATCGAGAAATAAAGAAGATACAAAATTAAAAGAAAATTTTGATGAATGGAAAAAGTCAGCTCAAGCAGAAATAAAAAAATTCAAGCAAAACATTATAACTGATGAAGAATTATATAATTGGATGATTAACCATAAGTACCGCTACATGTGAAATTCTTAAAGTACTTAAATAAGCCCGAATAGGAGATAAAAATGGAAAAAAATATAGAAATATATAATAAAAAAGAAAATTGCAATATAAAAGCAAAAGTATTTTTTAAAGACTTAATTAATAAAAGTAATAGCATTTTTATATTTTGCCATGGTTTTTGTAGTGGAAAAGGAAGTGACTCAATAAGAATAGTTGCTAATATGCTTTTAGAATGTGAAATCCCATCCATTTCATTTGACTTTCCCGGACATATAGATAGTATTCAAGGTACAGATAAGCTAAAAGTAGATGTGTGTATTTCATATATTAATTCTGTAGTTGAATATGTAAAAGAAGAATATGGAAATAGTATTAAGATATCTTTTTATGCTATTAGTTTTGGTGCATATATTTTGTTGAATAAGTTAATAGGAGATAATTCTTATTATGATAATATCGTACTAAGATCACCTGCATTTAATATGAAAAATATTTTGGTTAAATCATTATTAAAAGATTCTTTTGAACAATACAAAAGAATAGGAAAAGCTAAAGCTGGACATGGTGGTAAAATTGAAATTCCATATGCTTTTTATGAAGATTTAGTGAGTCATAATTTATATGATAATTACAAAGAAAAAAGAAAGATTTTAATAATTCAAGGTTCTCTAGATGATACTGCACCAATTGAAGACACTTATACATTTATTCAAAATAAACCAGAAATTGAACTTATAGAAATAAATAATATTAAACATCATATGGAGCCAGAAGAAATCTCTTTAATCACTGAAATAATGATAAAAAAATTAGATTTTAAAATGTGTCAATAATTTTTGGGACATTTTCAAAAATCATTGACACATTTATATTTGTTATTTGCATATTAGTCTTGTTATCATAAACATTCAAACTATTTTCGTTATATGAGTATGAATTTAAAATTATATAAATTTCAAATAGTATTAACCAAATTCCTTTGATTAATACTATTTCAGACTTTTGCAATTTTATTGAGTTTCCTCAAAATTGCTATCGCATGGTCGAGGTGACTACTCTTATATCTTTTCAAAGTGCAGTAATATCAATATATTGAAACTTTGTGACTGCACTTTGACTGCATATATAAATTCCTATATTTTCATAAAACATTTTTCTTTTAAAAACTTTTTAATTTTTGTTTTATCTTTTCCCTCATAATAATTAATTAATAAATCTTTATATTCATCTGCTAATTCTGCTGGAATTACAATAATTCCTTTTCCCTTTGATATTAAATAATGATTTGCAAATATTATAGATGTTCTTTTATTTCCATCTATAAATATTTGTTTTTTCATAATATATAATAGAACTTCAATAGCTTTATCTATATCACTTATTTTTTTATTAAATATATCATCTAATTCTTCTTTCATTATGCTTTCTATTGGCAATTCAGGAGTCCATTTTGTTCCACCAATACTTACTCGAACAGTTCTAATTTTTCCTGCACTATAGTAAAATCCTTCTTGAACAAATTTATTTATTTCGCATAATAATGGAAAATTTGTGTCTAACAATATTACATTTTTATTTAATATAAATTCCCAAGCATGTTTTAAATTTACTATTTTCATAATATCTTCTGATGTCATATTATTTACTTTTCCGCCTTCAATAATACTTTCTGTATCTGCAAAGGTAGTTGCAACACCTTCTAATATTGCTTGTTTATAAATTGTATCTGCCAAATGTCTTTTAGCAAAATCTATATTTTGTTTTACTTTTTCAGAAAGTTCTTCTTCTATATAATTTAATTGTGTTAATTTTTTGTTTATTTCCTTTATTTGTTTTTTTAATTCTTTCGCTTTAATACTATTGTTTAATACTAAATTATATAATTCATCTGAATATTCTCCAACATATTTAGTTAAAACGACTCCATCTTCTCTGTAATGTACATAAATATATTTATTTGAATCGTTTTCTCTTATTTCAACTGAACCATATGCAAGCGATTGTAATTCATGTTCAAGTAATTGTTTATTTTGAAGAAGATTCATAATTTCCAATTTTTCTTCCATGATATTCCTCCTTAAAAATGTGAAACATTTTGTCATTTTTTTATTGATTTTGTTTCACATTTATATTATACCACAAAAATAAAAAATGTGAAACATTTTCAGCTTTTTTTGCTAATTTTGTTTCACATTTTATTTTACATTTTTATTTTCGTAATATATATCATTAATAGGCTTATTATTAGAGCAATAAAACCAACTATTTTCAATACTTTCGTTGTTTCGTTTGTCTCATTTGAGCTAAATATTTTTGTTGCTATCTTTCTAGCATCATATATCATTATTACAGAAATTTCAAGAATAATTAATTCAATAATTATAAATATAATTTTGGCCATTTTGATAAATTTCCTTCCTTATGTACATTTCTAGTTGGAAAAGAATTAAATTTTAACAAGGAAAACGAATTTCAAAGGCAAGGGCGCATACGTTGTGTATGTAACCGCGTTTGAAATGATGTTTGACGCAGTCAAAATTGTAATTATTTTTCAACCGTTAGTTAAAGAATTCAACTGTATACTTACATTCAAACTCTTTTCTTGGTGCTAATGTTAACATGTCTGTCTTTTGCGTAAATACACCAGTCGATTTTATTGCATCTGCTGTTGTATACCATGGTTCTAAGCAGATAAATGGTGCTCCTGGTTTTGACCATACAGCTAAATATGGAAATTCTTCAAAGTCCATTGTTAACAAAGTCTTGTTTCCAGTCTTCTTTTTTAGACTAACTCTATGAGAAGTCAAACCTTTCATTATTATAGCATCATTCTTGAAAGAATCTTGATTTATTGGTATTCTTCTTAAATCTTGCATTATATTTCTGGCATATTCTGTTCCAATCAAACCATCAACAAGATATAAGAAATGTATTTTATTCTCATCTTCTTCGAATTCCAAATAGTATTCATCACTGTATAAATCTCGTTGATCTATTTTGAAAGCCGGATGTCCGCCTATTCCAAATGTCATATTGTTATCGCCTTCATTTACAACTTTATACATTGTTGTAAGTTTGTTTTCATCGGTTCTATATGTTACATATAAAGAAAAATCGAATGGATATTTTACAAAAGTGCTGGGATTACTTTTTAAAACATATGAGTGAAAATTATCCAATTTTGTAACAGGTTCAAACTCCATGTCTCTAGCAAATCCATGTTGTCCCATTTCATATGTCCTGCCATTTATAATTGTCTTGTTTTGTTTTAACTTTCCCACAATTGGAAATAGTACTGGAAAATGACGTTTCCAGTAGACTCTCCCATTCTCATCTATGCAATCTTGTCCTTGGTGTATTTTTTCTATGCCATCTAGCTTGTAACTTATTAATTCTGCTCCAAGCCTAGATGTAAGCATTTGACTATGCATATACATTACTCCTTTAATACTTGATTTATTTGTGCGTTTTAGAACCCGTACTTTTTTCTTAAGTAGATTATTACCTCTTTAATATGTTTTTCTTACATATTACTTATTCTTCTGTATGAAGTTCCAAGAATCTTCACACATTTCTTTTATTCCTTTTTTTGCTTCCCAACCAAGTTCTTCTTTTGCCTTTTTAGTGTCTGAATAACATGTTGCAATATCCCCTGGTCTTCTTTGTGTTATTTTATATGGAACTTTATTTCCAGTAATTTCTTCGAAAGATTTCACCATATCTAAAACACTGTATCCAGTTCCTGTTCCAAGATTATAAATATATAAGCCTTTTCCTTCTTTATCTAGTTTATTTAGTGCTGCTAAATGTCCTTTTGCTAAATCTACAACATGAATATAGTCTCTAACACCTGTTCCATCTGGAGTATCGTAATCATTTCCAAATATAGATAATTCTTTTAATTCTCCTGATGCAACTCTTACAACATATGGCATTAAATTGTTTGGTATTCCCTGTGGTTCTTCTCCAATTAATCCGCTTTCATGAGCTCCTACTGGATTGAAATATCTTAATATACAAATATCCCATGAATTATCAGATGCATATAAATCTTTAAGTATTTGCTCTATGAATAATTTTGATGTTCCATATGGATTTGTTGTTCCACCAGTTTTACAATCTTCTGTTAGCGGAATTCTTTCTGGCTCTCCATATACTGTTGCAGATGAGCTGAATACGAATTTCTTTACTCCATATTTTTGCATTGTTTCTAATAATACAAGACATCCAGAAATGTTGTTATCATAATATTCTAATGGCTTTCTAAAAGACTCTCCAACAGATTTATAACCTGCAAAGTTTAGAACTGCCTCAATATCATTTTCTTCGAATACCTTTTCTAACTTTTCTCTATCCAAATAATTTATTTCATAAAATTTAAAATCTTTTCCAGTAATTTTCTTAATAGCTTCTAAAGCCTTTGGCTTACTGTTAGAAAAATTATCTACTATAACAATATCCTTTCCTGAATTTAATAACTCAACTGCTGTGTGGCTTCCAATAAAGCCAGCACCTCCTGTAACTAATATAGCCATAAATATCATTTTCCCTTCTTTAATAATTTATATTTCTTGATATTTTCCATAAATGATTCCAATGTTTAATTGTCCAAAGTCGTCTGTTGAAGCACTTCCACCATTATTGCTTGTACAAGATGCACAGTTAGTGTTTATATCTTCATTTGGTACAATTTCTTTTCCAGAACCACTTATAGCTCCATTATTTTCACAAAGTTCTACTATACTATTATTATACAAAATTCCGCAAATTCCTCCTAGATTAACCAAAGTATCTGTTTCGGAATTTACATTTCCATGATTTTTTGAATTTGATAATCTAGCTGCTTCACCATTTTTTCCGACTAATCCACCTAAATTTACAGTTTTACATATAACTCCTACAACTTTAGATACTTGTCCATCATTTCGGCATTGTGTAATTGTTCCTTTACTTTCTCCTGCTATTCCTCCAATATTAGTACTTCCAATTACATTTCCAGTATTTTTAGAATTTTCTATTGTAGCTGTTTCTAATATTGCAACAATTCCGCCTGCAAATTCTTCATCATTTGAATTTTCTTTTAAGTTACTTATTTCTGCAGTATTCTGACAAGCAACTATGTATCCCGTTGATTTTCCTACAATTCCACCAACAATTTTTCCATCAATCTTTCCGTTATTGGTGCAACTTGTAATGTTTCCATTTTGGTTATCTGCAACTATACCAGCTGTATAATATTTTGATCCTGTTTGTTCTTCAATCTTACCTTCATTTGTACAGTTTGTAATTTCACCACTATTTTCTGTATTATTTTCAACATAATTTAAAGCAACTATTCCAGCTTTTAATTGATTTGATATAATTGCAATGCTATTTGCTGTATCAATTATTTTTCCGCTATTTTCTGCGCAAATTCCAGCAACTTCTATGTTTGAACTATCTGCGTTAATATTTGCTGTTATTGTTCCCTCCGTTTTGCAAGTCTGAATTATCCCAGAGTTTTTAGCTGATATAGTTCCAATTAATACTTTTGTATTTTCAATGTTTTCATCCACTGAAATTGTTGCTGTCACTTTTAAATTTATTATTCTACCTTTATTATTACCAAATATTCCAACTAATACATTATTTTCTGCACCTTGAGTTATATTTACAGAATAATTTCTTATTGTTTTATCATTTCCATTAAATATTCCCTCAAATGCATGTTCTGAGTCTCCAATCGGCAAAAAACCGTTTGCAGTAGTCAGCTCTGTTTTTATATCTTCAACTTTGCCATCTTTATTTACGTCATCATACTTAGCTTTTGGATTTTTATATGACTCATCACTTTGAAAATCTAGTTTATTTGTAAGTTCAAAATACTGGTTGCTATATGTAATTCCGCTATTTACATTTTCTGATAATTTTAATAAGTCCTCTATGTTCTCTATTTTATATGGATCATCACTCGTTCCACTACCATTAAAGTCACTGGCCTTTCCAGTCGCAATTCTATTTGTTTTTGGTACATGTTTCTTAACAATCGAAACAGTTCCTATTATTGCAATTATTACCAGCAATGCTATGAAAATTTGATACACGCTTATTGTTATTTGCTTTTTTTTCATATGTTATTTCCTCCTTAGATTGGCACATAATTACAATTTTGAACTTCGTCAAATTTCATTCAAAACGCGGTTACATACAATAAGTATGCTCCCTTGCCTTTTGAATTCATTTTCCTTGTCAAAATTTAATTCTTTTCCAATCTCCTTTTGCATTATTGTAATTATTTTTCAACGTAAATAGTCTGGTACATTCTATAATTATTAATAATCTTCCTAACATACATATTTGTTTCTTTATATGGAATGTTCTCTATGTCACTTCCATCAGCTTTTATTATTCCATCTCTAATCCATTGATTTACGTTTCCCATTCCAGCATTATATGCCGTGATTGCAAGTAACATATTGCCGTCAAAATTTTTTAATAATTCCGAATAGTATTTTGTGCCAATCATTATATTTTTTTCCGGCTCTAACAAGCTTTCTTCCTCTACCAGAGGTTCATCTATTTTATCAGCAATTTCGTTTGCTGTGGCCTCCATTAACTGCATTAATCCCTTAGCTCCGCTCGATGATTTAGCCTTTTCTTTAAAATTACTTTCGGCTTTTATCATAGAAAAAATCAGTAATGGATCCACATTAAATTCTTGTGCATATTTTTCTACATATTCTGAGTACTTTTTAGGATATATTTTTTGTAATATAATTTGCTTTATGTTAAATACTTTTATAATAGTTATAAGTAGTATAATAACAATTAGAACACCCACTATAACCTTATATTGTTTTTTCAAATTACATCTACTCTCCTTTGTTTATTTTACTTCATACCAGTCCTCACCCTCAGATATTTCAACTTCTAGTGGAACCGATAATTTCATTGCATTTTCCATGCATTGTTTTAGAATTTCTTTTGCCTGTTGTTTATCTTCTTTGCTAACTTCTAATAACAATTCGTCATGTATTTGCAGTACAATTTTACCATTAATATGCTTTTCTTTCAATGCTTTATTTACATTTATCATAGCAATTTTCATAATATCTGCTGCTGTTCCCTGTATTGGAGTATTCATAGCAACACGACTTCCAAATTGTCTTACCATATAATTTGAAGATTTTATTTCTGGAATGTATCTTCTTCTTCCAAAAAGAGTTTCTACATATCCCTTTGCCTTTGCACTTTCTACTATATCATCCATGAAGTGTTTTATTCCTTGATATTTTTCAAGGTACTGATTAATGTATTCTTTAGCTTGTTTGTTGCTCACTCCTAACTGATTTGCAAGTCCAAAGTCACTTATTCCATACACTATTCCAAAGTTTACGGCCTTTGCAGATGACCTTTGCTCCTTTGTAACTTCTTCAATTGGAATTCCTAAAACCTTTGATGCAGCCTGTTTGTGAATATCTTCTCCGTGATTAAATGCATGTATCATATTTTCATCTTGTGAAATATGTGCAAGCACTCTTAATTCTACTTGAGAATAATCTGCATCTATATAAATATTTCCTTCTGCAGGTTTAAAAGCTTTTCTTATTTGCTTTCCTAACTCTGCTCTAGTAGGAATGTTTTGTAAATTTGGCTCTGTACTGCTTATTCTTCCTGTTGCAGTAATTATTTGATGGAAACTCGAGTGTATTCTCTTAGTTTTAGGGTTTATATAAGGAATTAACCCCTCAACATAAGTAGAATTTAATTTAGCAAGTGTTCTATATTCCAATATTTTTTCTATAATAGGATGTTGACCTTTTAACTTTTCTAACACTTCAACATCTGTTGTATAGCCATTTTTTGTTTTTTTATAAAATGGTAATTGTAATTTTTCAAATAATATTCTTCCTAGTTGTTGATGAGAATTTACATTAAATTCTTCTCCTGCTAAATCGCATATTTCGTGTGCTAATGTTTCTACTTGGCCTTTTAATGTATCTCCAAAATCCTTTAATTCACTTTCATCTACCAGCATTCCATTAAATTGCATTTGTGCCAATACTGATACTAACGGCATTTCGATATTACTAAATAGGCTTAATGAACCTACTTCTTCTAGCTTTTTCGTTGTAACTTCTTCTAAATTTGCTATTGCATAACAAATTAAAGCACTCTGATATTTGCTTCTTTCGTCGACTTTATCATCTTTTTGTTCCAAATTATCAAATAAATTCATCTGGTCACTCTTCTTCTCATCTGTACCATTAAATTCATTTTCTAAATATTCATCCATATCTAATTCTAAATACTTTTTAGACATTTCTTCAATATTGTTTTTATCTGTTGGGTTTAGATTATATCCGGCAATCTCTGCATCATATTTTATGTTATTATATTCACAGTCCTGCTCTTTAAAAATAATATAGTCTGGTTTAGTTCTATAACTAATTTTGTCTATTTTCTCGTCTGCAAAGATATTAATAATTTCAGGAGTTAACTCAAAATCTTTTACATAAAATACCTTCTTATCTTTATAAAAATATAATGATTTAAAAATTTCTTTTATAATTGCACTTTCATCTTCAATCTTTTCTTTTTCGATATAATAAATAAATTTATCATTAATCTTTGAAAGCTCGTCTTTTAAAGTATTTTTGTCTAACCCTACTAATGTAAATAAATCTTCAATCTTAGCTTCTTTCTTGGGTGTACCAAGTCCATTCAAATCAAATCTTTCTATAAATCGATTAAATTGAAGCTCTTTAAATTTATTTGTTACTGCTTCTTTATCCCACTCCTTAGCCCTTAAATCTTCTATATTAACTCCGAGTGGTGCATCTCTTAGAATAGTTCCAAGAGTTCTAGATAGCATTGCTAAATCCTTGTTATTTTCAAGTTTAGTTTTTAATGCTCCTTTGATATCATCTGCTTGTCCTGCCTCCAATTTTTCATACAAATTATCTATATTTTCATATTCTTTAATTAATTTTAGAGCAGTCTTTTCTCCTACTCCTGGAACTCCTGGAATATTATCAGATGTATCTCCCATCAGTCCTTTTACTTGAATTAGCTGAACTGGTTTAACTCCATATTCTTCGATTATCTTAGAATCATCATAATCCTCTGTCTCGGTCTTGCCCATTTTAGTACGAGGAATACGAATTGTAACTTTATCACTTGCAAGTTGAAAGTTATCTCTATCTCCAGAAAGAATAGTAACATAATGTCCGGCATCAGATGCTTGCTTAGAAATAGTTCCTATAACATCATCTGCCTCATAGCCCTCTTTTTCGATTATTGCTATATTCATTGCTTTTAAAACTTCTTTAATAACAGGCATTTGCTCAGCAAGTTCTTGTGGCATCGCATGACGAGTACCTTTGTATTCTTTATACATCTTGTGTCTGTGAGTTGGAGCCTTCAAATCAAAGGCAACTGCAATATAATCTGGTTTTAAATCCTCTAAATCTTTAAATAAAATTGATAAAAATCCATATACAGCATTTGTATATTTACCATCAGCAGACATCAAAGATTTAGAGCTCATTATTCCATAAAAAGCCCTATTCATAATGCTGTTTCCATCTATTATTAATAATCTATTACTATCCAAAAATTATACCTCCAAAACTATTCGTATATTCCTATACTTCTCATATAATTTATATATCCTTTATCTATATTGTTCCATTTATCAATTTTATCATTTAAAATCTCCATGTTAACTGGTGTTTTCGAGTATGACTCATAGCTCTTTACAATGCCATTTTTAAATCTTTCTGGGCATCTTCCAATTATTCTAGAAATATCATCATATTTATCTCCAAAACCACCAAATCCAAAATCTATAATAGCCGCAACATTATTATTATCGTCTAACAATACATTGCTTGGGTTCAAATCACCATGAACCAAGTTATTGCAACTATCATCTATTTTACTCTCTTTCCAGAATTTTATATCATCTTCACTCAAATGCAAATTTAAAAGTTCGTCTAGAAAATCTGTTAGTTTCAAGCCAATATTTCTTGTATTAAATACTTCATCTTTATTGAAATCTAAGTTATGCAATTCATACATAAATTTTGCAATTTCATTTCCAACATTCTCAACTTCTTTATCACTAAGTGAATCCATCTTCTTAGCAAGTGGAGTGCCTTTTATTTTTTTATGTACACTAAATGGTTTACCATTATAATATTTTAGTTCTAGCTTACTAGTATTAAAATCTGTTTTATTATATATGTAACCTGCAAATTCACAGTCCTTTACAATAGTTCTAGACCAGAATTCATCACGTGGAAATCTAAAGAAATAGTTTCCATCATCAGTTTCAACCTCATATACTATGTTGGTCCAGCCAGTTGTAATTTGGTTTGCTTTTACTATTTTTTTCCCTTTTAGGGTGTCTGCAATTATTTTGTCAAAATTTTCATCACTTTTAAAAAATATATCCATATTAATCCTTTCATTTTTAGTATTTATCTGATTTCATTTTACTTGCAATCAATTTAATAAGTTCCTCTTCTGATTTTTCATCATAATTATTATATATTATGTAATCAAACATATCTTGTAATTTCTTATCACTCATAAAATTTTTATATTGTTCTTCTGTCTCTTTAATTCTCTCGTTTTCTTTCTCTGGTGTTAAATTTCTTTTCTTTACTTGTTCTAGTGCCACATTTATATCATTTGGCAATATATAAATAGTGACAATATCTGGTCTTATTCTTTTCCAGTCTTGAATAGTAGTATAATACATTTCAAACACATAATTTTCATTAGATAAAATTTCATCTTTTTTATATGCATATGTACCACCAAACACATCAAAATCGTAAGCAATTTTCCCATCATCTTTGAGTTTTTGTAACTCTTCATAAGTCATAAAAAGTCCAGTTTTTCCGTTTTGTTCACCTATTCTCATAGTTCTTGTTCTTATAGTATGTACCTTTTTGAAATCAAGCTTTTTTGCAATTTCTTCTGCATAAAAACTCTTCCCAACTCCAGTAATACCAGAAAGTGCTAATAACATTATGTTCTCCTTTTGTTTCTTATATTTTGTTGTTATTTTTCATTGCAAACTATATCATATTTTAGGAGATTTATCAATGAAAAATATATAAAAATACAGGGTATTAAAATTGAAAGCTAAATTATTAGTAAGCGCTCAATAAAACGGCGCAAAATAAGCCCAGATTTTTAAGTTTTGCTTAAATTTCTGGGGTATTATTTTTATTCCAAATTTTTATCATATCCCTCTTGAAGTTCTATTTTTATTTTGCTACTTACAAAAACTGTTGGTTTTATTATACTTGTCATTACTGGTGGTTTTTCTTTATCTAACTTGTTTAAATCAATCATTCAATATGTTGATTTATTTTCATTATCTATCCACCTTCGAAATGTTGTTGGAATATCTTTTTCTCTCGAAAACTCGCTTTTACTCTTCCCGCTCTCGTGATATTCCGCTAAATATTCTTCTTTTTCTTCATCGCTATAAACTCTCGCCATAAAAAAATTCCTCCTCATATTTCATAGATCTTATCCTACTATAAAATATGGGGAAGAACAATACGCTGTTTTATTTAGCGCTTACCTACTTTAAGAATAAAGTGGCACGGAACCCGTCGTTAGCGCCTGAACGATAGTCCCAACGGTAGCCTGCTGGACCGTCGTAGTAGCTGTAAGCACCACCACGAAGCACAACCGTCTCGGAAGTACCTGGATTTAATTCAGTAGTAAACTCTGCTTCATTGCCTCCCATATCAAATATATTGCAGAATTGAGTTGTAAGCCCCGTATTTAATTGTTGGCTAGTCCCAGCTGGTTTAATTACATTTCCACTCGGGTCTTTTACTTCCTGTGAATTCCAGTTTCCGTTAAATCCTTCTATACTTGTAGCATAATTTTTAGCTGTACTATTGTTTTGTATGAAATTAACTGCCGTATCCCATGCATAACTCGAGCATAAATATGAATTTACCTCTGAATTTGTAATTATTTTTTTTGCTAAACCATAGGCTGTGCTCCAAGTTATGCTGGCATATGGAGTTTGATTATATTTTACAACTGCTGTATCACTATTTCTTCCAACTTCATATCTTCCAATGTAATATCCACCATATTGGGCTACGCTTGCCTTTTCTGCCTTTATCTGTGCAACTATCTCTTTTGAAACATCTGCATTTATACCATTTGCAGTATCTGCATCAGAATATGTAACACTTGCATCTGTTAAAGTAAGTTCATCTTTTATAGCTCTTGAATTATCATCTCCATCTACTTCAACTCCCCATTCGGTTCTTGCATATTGAAGATCTGAGCTTGAACTGTCCGTTGTGCAAGGTATCCATACATATTGGTTTCCTAATAAATCGGTTCCTACAACTTTTTGATTTCTATACTTATTTTTATCATTTTTATTATCCGATATTACAATACCACTAGCCTTAGTTCCTCCAACATAATAAAAACCTGTTGGTATTTTTACACCATCAGTTGGCTCGACAGCCGGTGTTGATAATGAGTTTTCAAGTTCCTTCTCAAGTAAATTCCTTTCCATTGCCTCTTTTTCTTGTGCAGCTGCTGTTGTTTCAGCCGCCTCTTTTGCTTTTACTATTATTCCATTATCTCCTAGAACTAAATTTAAGCTAACACTAGAAAGTATCAATAAAACTACAATAGTTACTACTAACGCTACAAGTGTTATACCTTGATTAAATTTTTGATTTTGTTGTTTTGTCCTTTTCATCACTTATTTCTCCTTCGTAATTAATTTTTACATTTCTATTTTAAATTACAAAAATAAAAAAGTGTAAAAGTAAAACAACTTGTTATATATATTTTTTTCATATTTGCTGTTTTATTTATAATAATTCCACCATTGCCATCATAATTATTGCATATATTAGTAATTTTATCAGAGCTTTCATTAATAGCACATAATTGTATGATTTTATTCCAACTTTATTTACATCTTTATATGTTTGTATTATCTTATCTTTTTCTTCTTTTGTAACATAGTCTGTTTTTTCTATGTAATCTTGTGCCATGAATTCTGCTCTTGTCATGGCATCTGTTTCTAAAAAGCTTCTCACCGCATACAATGTTAACTGCATAAGTGCTAAAACCCACAAACAAATTGTAGCAGTATTATAACTTATTCGATTAAATAAACTCAATATTGATATTATCAAAAGATATAAATTATTAATATTGGCAAATATCACATTAAATTTTAGTAGTCTCTTGTCTTGTGTCGAATGAATACATTCGTGTATAACAGTTTGTATTCTTGTAATTACATTCGCTTTTCCAATTACTATTTTATTTTTAAATACAAGATATACGCTTGTCTTTGAACTATTATCTTCTTCGACTTTTACGTCTTTCTTATTTAATTTTTTTAATGTTTGCTTGCAGATTTCTGTATTGCTTGGAAAGTTTTTTATGGTTTCTGTTAATTTCTCATCTTCTACTATTCCTCTTAATTTTTTGAAGTCTTTTATGCCAACATTCAAACTTATTGTTAATAGTAGCATTATTATTAAAATACTTAATATTATTATCATAAAAAGCCTCTCCTTTTCTATTAATTTATTAATTATATTCGCCTCAGTGTTTTTTACCGTTTGCAATTTTTCATTTTATATCAATATAATTTTATTTAATTTACATGAATTCAGTTGCATAATTTTACAAAAAGAGCACATAAATATTTTAGTGTATTTAAGTGCTCCGTTTTTTACTATATTTATAATACATCTTTAACTGCTTCAGCAATAATCTTATTTACATCTGCAATCATAACATTAAATTGTATTTCTGCATCAAAGTATTTTTTTATTTCTTCATCTTTTAATAATTCTGCATATTTTTCTTGTAACATTTGTTTTGCTTCAGTAGCATTTCCGCTTCCTTGCATAGTTTCTACTTGAATTTTATATCTCAAATGTTCAAATTCTTCTACTTGTGCTTTTTTTACTGGATTTGATTCTATATTTTCTTTTAATTCTTTATACTCTCTGTATTCTTTTGATTCTCTTATCTGTTTTGCTAATTTGTGAGCATCATCATATATTTTCATATAGTCTCAAACCTCCTAATTTATGCATATGCGTGTCTTTTCTTGAAACTTAATAAATTTGTAATTTCTTTTTGAGAATTTTCTGCTTTTTCCGTTTTCTTTGCTTTTTCTTGTAACATCTGTTTTGCTTGTCTTTCGGCCATTGTTTGGCAAATAGCTTTCTCATATGTAAAGTGTGTATCTTGAGCAATTTTCTCCCAGTTGAATTGATCTTTAACTTTTTGTTTTGCTTTTTTAGATACGTTTGTTGCTAATTGATGGTCATATAATAATGCTGTTACAGAATCTGCTATTGAATTTGCATTTCCTGCATATGACTTCATTCCATCAACACCATGTGTTACTATTTCGTCAAGTCCTCCGACATCTGATACAACTGTTGGAACTCCTGCAAGCATTGCCTCTAGTGCAACTATTCCAAATGGCTCATATGTACTTGGGAATACTGCAACATCTGCACATTTGTACATTTTTTGAACCTGTTTTGAGTTTAAGTAACCAGTAAAATATATTTTATCATTTAATCCTAAATTACTTGCTTCTGCTCTTAGTTCATCCATCATTCCACCACGGCCTGCAATTATCAATTTTGCATCATGATAGTTTGATAAAATCTTTGGCATTGCAGCAATTAAATGTTGAACTCCTTTTTCATATACTAGTCTTCCAACATAAAGAATAATTTTTTCATTATCCATTGCATACTGTCTTCTGAAATCGTAATCTCTTTCAATTCCTGTGAAGTTAGATAAATTTATTCCATTTGGTATTACATTTATCTTGTCAAATGGCAATCCAAACAATCTTTGAATTTCATTTTTCATGTAATTGCTATTTACTATTACTTCTGTAGCTTCATATGTTAATAGCCATTCTGTATCATTTATATATCTTTGTGTTTCGTCATGAATTCCGCTGTTTCTTCCAGCCTCTGTTGCGTGTATTGTTGCAACAATTGGAATATCATAAGCATTCTTCAAGCTTTTTGCAGCATAAGTTACAAGCCAATCATGGGCGTGAATTACGTCAAATCCACCTTCTTTGTTTATAATTTCTGTTGCTTTTGATAGCATATTGAAGTTTAATTGCATTATCCAGTCGATGAAGTTGTTTGGATGTATCATGTAATTATCAACTCTATATACATTTACTCCCTTATCGTTTTCATATTCTGGTACATCTGCGTTGTCTCTATACGTTACAACTGTTACTTCATGACCATCTTTTATTAATCTTTTAGATAAATCGTGAACAACTCTTGCTATTCCTCCAACAATTCTTGGTGGATATTCCCATGTTAGCATTAATATTTTCATTTAGAAAAATCTCCCTTCACATAATTTTCTTTAGTATATTATTCACATAATTTCTAACTTGCTCTATTGTATACAAAAAAATTACAAATGTAAACATTTTTTGATAATTTTTTTAATTTTATTTTTGATTTTACTATTGAATTTATTTTTATTTTGATATAGTATATAATAAGATTTTTATTGAGCGAAAACAAAGGAGGAAAAACATGCCAAGAAAAACAGCAAGCAAATTAGAAAATACAGAATTAAATGAGATAGAAAAGCCTGTTGTAGAGAAAAAAACAACAGCTAAAAAGTCTTCAACTACAAAACCAACTAGTAAGACTTCGAAGGCCTCTATGGAAAAAGAAAAAAAAGCAAAATCTAGTACGAAAACAGTAAAATCATCTAGTAAAAAAGGAACTTCAAAAATTGCAGCTTCAAAGCAAGTAGAAAGCAATGAATCTTATTCTAGCAAAGATATATTAAATGAAGCTTCTGTTTCGAGTAAGGCAACTAGAAAAACTACAGCTGCATCTAAAAAGGCTTCTAGTTCAAAACGTACAGCTAAAACTTCTAGCACAAAAACTACAAAAAAAACAACTACATCAAGAAGTACTACTAGAAAGAAAAAACTTTCGGCCGATGAAATTACATCTACAACAAATTTAACACAAAAAATTGAAGTAATTGAATACTACGATTTGCCATATAGATATAATCAAACTGTTGTTAGAGTGCTTGCTCAAACTCCTACCACATTATTTATATATTGGGATATTTCTGATATAGATAGAGCAAATTTTGTAAAGCACTATGGCGAAGATTTCTTCAACAATACAAAACCCGTTTTAGTAATTCATAATAATACTATGCATTATTCATTCGAGATAGAAATTGATGATTTTGCAAATAGTTGGTATTTGCATGTAAATGATGCAAATTGTGAATATACTGTTGAACTTGGTCGTAAGCCTAAATATTATAACAGTGAAAAACATGTAAATATTCAAAATGATTATTTATATGTAACCTCTTCAAATGTAATAGAGGCTCCAAATGATCATGTTTTATTTGACAGAAATATTAAAAATGTTTACTTTAAAGATGTAAAAACAAATATTGTCACTGCAAAAGATATTACATCTATTTCATTTCTTCGTAATATTGGAAGAATTTATAATTTATATGATTTACAAAGTGACTTTAATAAAAATAGTTGGATTGATAGCAACCATTGGCAATTGGATTTAAATAATCCTTCATCTTCTAGCTCGACATTTAAATAGATTTTTATGAGTGCCTCACTTTTTAGCGCTGGCACTTTTATTAGATTTAATAGCTGTGAAAATTACCGCTATACATATTTAAGTACATTTCAATTATGCGTTTGTATTCCTTTTACAAACCAAGAAAGGACAAATTAATTATGAAAAACAACCCAAAAGGATATGTAAGTTTTGTGCTTCATGCGCATTTACCTTTTGTACATCACCCAGAAAGCGAAGATTATTTAGAAGAACAGTGGCTATTTGAAGCCATTTCTGAAACATATATTCCGCTTCTTTTAAACTTTGGAAAACTAGAAAATGAACATGTAGATTTTAGAATAACAATGTCTATGACTCCTCCATTGTTAAATATGCTTGATAATACTTTGTTACAAGAAAGATATATAAAATATTTACAATCTCATATCGAACTTGCAAAAAAGGAAGTTATTAGAAACCAAGATAATGAATCTTTAAAAAATTTGGCGCAATACTATGTTGATAGATATTCAAATGATTTACATGTATTTAAAGACGTATATAAATGTAATATTATTTCTGGCTTTAAACATTTTCAAGATATTGGTGTTTTAGAGATTATAACATGTGGAGCAACACACGGTTACTTCCCTATTTTATATGTTAACGAGAAAACTGTAAGAGCTCAAATTGCTGTTGGTGTTAAATGCTATGAAAAATATTTTGGTAGAAAACCTCGTGGAATTTGGCTTCCTGAATGTGGTTATGTTCCTGAAGCAGATAAATACCTAAGAGAATTTGGAATACAGTATGTAATAACAGAAACTCATGGAATTTTGTATGCCAACCCTACTCCTATTTATGGCACACTCGCTCCAATAGTTTCTCCAGATGGAATTGTTGCATTTGGTCGTGATTTAGAATCTTCAAGGCAAGTCTGGAGTTCTATAAATGGTTACCCTGGCGATTTCAATTATAGAGAATGGTATAGAGATATCGGCTACGATGCACCTTATGATTATATAAAACCTTATATCGCATGTAATGGAGCTCGTGTTCCAACTGGAATAAAATATTACAGAATAACCGGTAAAAATTGCAAGAAGGATTATTACAATTTGCAGTGGGCTCAAGATTCTATAAACAAGCAAGCAGGTCACTTCTTCGATTCTCGTGAGAAACAAATTACAGAAGCTGCAAACTTTACTCAAAATCCACCTATTGTGTTATGTCCTTATGATGCTGAATTATATGGTCACTGGTGGTATGAAGGTCCAGACTGGTTATATACATTATTCAAAAAGATTTATTATGATAAATGTGATTTTGATTTAATTACACCTAGCGAATACATTGACAAATATCCTCAAATGCAATTATGTACTCCTTGCAGATCTAGTTGGGGTGCTAACGGTTACAGTGAAGTATGGCTAAATCAATCAAACGATTACGTTCATAGACATTTACATGTTGCTGGTGATAAAATGGTGGAACTTGCAAATCTCTTCCCCGATGAGCCAGAAAACGGTTTAAAAAGGAAGGCATTAAATCAATGTGCTCGTGAATTATTACTTGCTCAAAGTAGCGATTGGTTGTTTATTATTACAAATGGTACAATGGTCGACTATGCTAAGAAAAGAATAAAAGACCATATTGGTAGATTTACAAAATTATATAATCAAATTAAAGAAGATAATATAGATGAAGAATTTTTAAAAATATGTTAGACAGAACTATTCAGCCCCGTATTTGTGAGCCGGAACAACTGGCAGTGCCATCTCCTGAATGTTGGGTGATGAAAAATGGCGTACCTTTATATATACTCAATGCCGGGGATAATGAAGTAGCCCGAATTGACCTGTTGATAGAGGGTGGACGCTGGCAACAGAGCCAACGCTTGCAGGCTTTGTTTACCAACCGGATGCTGCGCGAAGGTCCCCGGCGTTATTCGGCCGCAGCCATTGCCGAAAAGTTGGATTACTATGGTGCCTGGTTGGAGCTTTCCAGCTCGTCCGAGTATGCTTATATCACCCTTTATTCTTTGAATAAATATCTGCCGGAAACTTTAGATATTTTTGAATCTATCGTAAAAGAACCTCTTTTCCCTGAAAAAGAGTTGGGAGTGATTATCGACAGCAATATCCAGCAATTTCTTGTAAACAGTTCCAAGGTGGATTTTCTGGCCCATCGCACTTTGATAAATGCCGTATATGGCGATACGCATCCGTGCGGGCAATTAGTGCAGAAGGAAGATTATCATTTGATCAACCCTTCTGTCTTGCAATCTTTTTACGACCGATATTATCATTCCGGAAATTGCAGTATCTATCTTGCGGGGAAGGTTAGCGAAGACGCTATCCGTCGTATTGAAACTCTTTTTGGAAGTGAACCTTTCGGTAAAGATTTCCGGAAGCCGGAAAAACTGTCCTATGTTCCGGTAACTTCTTCTGAGAAACGTATTTTTACCGAGCGTGCCGATGCAATGCAAAGTGCTGTTCGCATGGGAATGCTTTCTTTGGACCGACGTCATCCTGACTATTTGAAAGTCCGCGTTCTGGTTACCTTGTTCGGAGGGTATTTCGGTAGCCGTTTGATGTCTAATATTCGTGAAGATAAAGGATATACGTATGGTATATCTGCCGGCATCATGCCTTATCCCGATAGTGGACTGTTGGTTGTCAATGCAGAGACTGCCAATGAATTTGTAGAACTGCTTATCAAAGAAGTTTACCATGAAATAGACTGCCTGCAAAATGACCTCGTACCTGCCGAAGAACTTGCTATGGTGAAAAACTATATGTTGGGTGATATGTGTCGCAACTATGAGTCTGCCTTCTCACTGGCGGACGCTTGGATCTTTATTCATACTTCCGGCCTCCCCGATTCGTATGTAAGGGATGCCGTAGAAGCAGTGAAGACAATTACTCCTGTCGAGATACGCGAACTTGCCTCACGCTATTTGTGCAAAGAGACATTAAAAGAAATCGTATCCGGCAAAAAAATGTCATAAAAAAGGTGTGATACCCCTTCCTTTTAGCAGATTAATTGTATCTTTGTGCAAATACTATATAGGGCGTGTAACAAGTTGCTGCGTTTACACGTCTTTTTATTAAAATCGCTAATTTATAATTTTCAATGAAATATCTATATACTGCACTCATTCTGGTATTCATGTCCCAAGGCGGGGCAACGGCCCAGGAAAAGAAATCCGGTTTCTTCGACAAAGTAAAAACAACTTTCTCTTCTGAAATAAAGATAGGAACTCATACCTTCAAAGATGGCTCTGTATATACGGGTGAAATGAAAGGACGTAAACCCAACGGAAAGGGTAAGACGGTTTTCAAGAATGGCAATGTCTACGAAGGTGAATATGTGAAAGGAAAGCGTGAAGGATATGGTACTTATACATTTCCTGACGGCGAAAAGTACGAAGGACAATGGTTTCAGGATCAGCAACACGGTAAGGGCATCTACTATTTCATGAATAACAACCGCTATGATGGTATGTGGTTTCAGGACTATCAGCAAGGCAAAGGTACAATGTACTATTACACCGGTGACATTTACGAAGGAGACTGGGTAAATGATAAACGTGAAGGTCAAGGCACATACACCTGGAAAAACGGTTCCAAATATGAAGGTTCCTGGAAGAATGATAAAAAAGAGGGTGAGGGTACTTTTGTCTGGAATGACGGCTGTAAATATGAAGGTGACTGGAAGAACGATGTGCGTGACGGAAAAGGGACTTTCGAATATGCCAACGGAGATAAATATGTAGGCGACTGGAAAGATGACATGCAACATGGAAAAGGTATTTACTTCTTCCACACCGGCGATCGCTATGAAGGTGCGTATGTGCAGGGCGAACGTACCGGAGCCGGCATTTATTATCACGCTAACGGCAATAAGTATGTGGGAAACTTTAAGGACGGCATGCAACATGGAAAAGGTGTATTCACCTGGGCAAATGGTGCAGTCTATGACGGCGACTGGAAAGACAACCAACGTGACGGCCGCGGAACCTATAAATGGAATGTAGGTGATTCCTACGAAGGCGAATGGAAAAACAACCAGTTCAATGGTCAGGGAACCCTGATTATGACAGACGGAACTAAATATAAAGGTGGTTTTGTGAATGGTATGGAAGAAGGTAACGGTATACAGGAGGATAAAAACGGTAATCGTTACGAGGGCTTCTTCAAGCAAGGCAAAAAGCACGGTCCTTTTGTTGAAACGGATAAAAACGGAAAAGTAATAAAAAAGGGCACGTACAAAATGGGAAGACTGGAGTAGAATGATTGAGATTTGAAACTCTAAATAAAAAACAAAGGCTACGCAATATTAAACTGCGTAGCCTTTGTTTTTATATCCAACTCTCTATTAGATAATATACTGTGAACTGATAGACTCATTATTCACCACTCTCTTAATGGTTTCTGCAAACATATCAGCAATACTGAGTTGTTTCACTTTCGCGCATTTCTTAGAGTAGGGGATACTATCGGTAAATACGATTTCAGTCAGACTGGATTCCTGTACACGAAAAGACGCCGGGTCGGACATTACACAGTGGCTTGCAATAGCGCGTACTGATTTAGCACCGGCATCCAACATAATGTTAGCTGCTTTGGTGATAGTACCGGCTGTATCTACGATGTCATCTACCAATACTACATTCTTATCGGTTACATCACCGATAATTTGCATGGATGCAACTTCGTTTGCTTTTTCACGTGATTTGTTGCACAATACCAGGGGAACTCCCAAATACTTTGAGAATGTGCTGGCACGTTTGGAACCACCCACATCCGGCGTAGCGATTACAAGATCTTTCAATTTCAAGGACTCAATATAGGGGAGGAACACTGCCGAAGCATACAAGTGATCTACCGGAATGTTGAAGAAACCTTGGATTTGATCAGCATGGAGATCCATCGTAATCAAACGATCGATACCTGCTACTGAAAGTAAATCGGCTACTAACTTT
>ERZ779840.1513-NODE-1513-length-22069-cov-4.151495_pt1 | contig 22069 bp, 23 predicted proteins | sample MGYA00511561_ERZ779840 | MGnify/ENA primary metagenome ERZ779840 (study PRJEB29588, sample SAMEA2162036) | human gut metagenome | biome: human gut; feature: human-associated habitat; material: faeces | place: Denmark | collected 2008/2010 ...
GATGAAGCCAAGCTTGAACCAGCCTCCTCTTTTTGCGCGAGATATTTCTAGGCTTCCATAGGAACACGCAGGTGACAGCCATCACCTGCGTATTCCAGCTTGTCAGAAAAGTCCGTAGGGACTTTTTTGACAAGCTGCCTGCAAAATTGCAACATCTAAATTTTGTATTTATTATTTTGCAATTTTGGCCGCTGCGGCGGGTTATTGAACCTGAAAGGGAACCCTGTCGGTTCCCTTTCACACTATCCTTCCCTCCGAAGCTTTGGCTGGATAGGTTTTTTGACAGTCCGAAACACGCAGGTGACAACCGTCACCTGCGTGTTCCTTTCGTATTCAGATTCAGAGGCGTAGGATTGTCGAATCTCGGATGATGAGCGAGGCCGGAATTTGCTTCATGACCGGCGGTTCCGGCAGGTTCGGCTCTCCTGCAATCCGCGCCATCAGGAGCGACAGCGCCGTGTTGCACATTTCCTCCAGAGGATAGGAGATCACGGACAGACGCGAGGTCGCGGAAAGCACGTCGTCCTCCAGCGCATAGCCCAGAAGCGCAATGTCGTCCGGGTAGCGCAGCCCCATCAGCTTGCAAACCCAGTCCAAGGTCGTCAAATTCTCCATCGACGGGACAAAAACCGCAGTCGGTTTTCCTGCACAGGCATCCAGATATGTGTGAACGGCCGATTTGACGGACTGAATGTCATTGAAATCAATGATGTATTCCATCGGCGAGAGTCCCTCGGCCTTTGCCATAAAATCAAAATATGCCTTACGACGGATTCCAACCGTGCTGTATGGCGACATATAAAAGCGATTGGAGAAAATCGCAATATTCGCGTAGCCGGAGACAGACAAATTGAGCAGCGCCTCCTGCACAACCTCGTAGTGATTAACGACCACACTGTCCATCGTTCTGCGGTCTCCGCAGCGATCGACGCGCACGACGGGGATTCCCTCCTTTGCGACGTTTTCATAATACTGGTCGCCGCTGCCGGTAAAGGTCAGGATTCCGTCCACGCGGTGGTCGAGCAGCTCCTGAATGCGCCTTTCCTCCATATCCACGTTGTCCTCAATGGAAACGATAATCGGGCTGTACATGGTTTTGGAACAGGCCAGACAGATATTCCGAATGGAATGACTGGAATTCGTGCGATGCACCTGCGGCATAATGACGCCGATCAGGTAGCTGCGGCTGGCCTTCAGACCGCGCGCTACCAGACTCGGGCGATAGCCGTTCTTCTGGATTGCAATTCGAATCTTTTCTCTGGTCGTTTTGGACATATAACGGTACTGTCCGCTGAGGTATCTCGAGACGGTCGTTGTTGAAACGCCAACCTCCTTGGCAATGTCTGAAATTGTGAATCTCTTTTCTGTCGGCATGGACGCACCCACCACTTCTCCGGCACAGCCTGTACTACTCCGCTGATTCCGGTATTTTCTTTATAAATATTTACCTGATATTATACCAAATATTTCAAAAACTGCAAGTAAAATTGACACTTTTTATCTCTGCACTCTGCCGGAGCCGTCGCCGCCCATGAGCTTTTCGACGTCAAGGGCCGACACGCGGTTGAAATCGCCGATGACGCTGTGCTTCAGGCAGCTTGCCGCAACGGCGAACTCCAGTGCGGACTGCTTGTCCCCGTAGTGGTTCAGGCCGTAGATCAGGCCGCCCGCGAAGCTGTCGCCGCCGCCCACGCGGTCGATGATGTCCCGGATTTCATACTTTTTCGACACATAAAAATGCTCCCGGTCGTTCAGACACGCCGCCCAGCCGTTCCAGTCCGCACTGTGGCTCTCGCGCAGCGTGATGGCGATCATCTTCATGTTCGGATAGGCCGCCAGCACCTTGTCGCCCAGCTCCTTGTACTTCTCGCGGCTCAGCTCGCCGGACTCCACGTTCACATCCGCAGTGATCTCCAATGATTTCTGCACGTCCTCCTCGTTCGCGACCGCCACGTCCACATACTTTGCAAGCTCCCGCATGACCTCGCTGGCCTTTTTGCCGTATTTCCAGAGGTTCTTGCGGTAGTTCAGGTCGCAGGAGACGGTGATTCCGCGCTGCTTCGCTTCCTTCACGGATTCCAGCGACAGCTCCATTGCGCTCTCGGAAATCGCGGGCGTGATGCCTGTAATATGGAACCAATCGATGCCCTCAAAGGCCTTGTCCCAGTCGATATCGCCGGGCTTGGCCAGAGAGATGGCTGAATATTCGCGGTCGTAGACGACCTTGCTCGGAAGCTGGTTCGCACCGGCCTCGAGGAAGTAGATGCCCATGCGGCCCTTGCCGCGCAGGATGCGCTTCGTGTCCACGCCAAAGCGGCGCAGCTCCTTTACGCACTCGTCGCCCAGCGTATTATCCGGCAGAACCGTCAGGTAGGCCGCATCCTCGCCGTAGTTCGCCAGTGACACGGCCACATTGGCCTCGCCGCCGCCGAAGGTCGCCTCCAGCATGTTACTTTGGAAAAAGCGCTCATGGCCGGGCGCGCGCAGGCGCAGCATGATCTCGCCAAAAGTCAAAAATTTCATTTTCTTGCCTCCGTGACCGTCGCGTGCGCCTCGCGGCACAGCGCGGTGATTTTTTCAAAATTGCCCGCCGAAATGTCGGCCTTCGGGCAGACCCAACTTCCGCCCACCGCGTGAATAAACGGCGCGGAGATATACTCCGCCAGATTCTGCGCGTTCACGCCGCCGGTCGGGATGAATTTGATGCCGCCGAAGGGGCCGGAGAGCGCCTTCATGGCGGAAAGTCCGCCGTAAACGCCTGCCGGGAAGAACTTGATGATCTGAATACCCAGCTTCATCGCCGCCATAATCTCGGTCGGGGTGACGCAGCCGGGGGTGACGGGAACATGGTTTTCCACGCACCAGCGCACGACCTCTTCGTCAAAGCCGGGCGCGACGATGAACTTCGCGCCGGAAGCGACGGCCTTTTTGCACTGCTCCAGCGTGATGACCGTGCCCGCGCCGACGAGCATCTCCGGGCAGCCCTCGCTGACGGCCTTGATAGAATCGGCAGCGGCGGCGGTGCGGAAGGTAATCTCCATCACGTCGATGCCGCCTGCGACCATGGCCTTCGCCGTCGGAACGGCGTCCTTTACATGTTCCAGCACCACCACGGGCACAACCCCCGCACGGGCAAGTCTGGTTGTTACATCCATATGAAATCCTCCGTAATAATTCAAAAATCCAAAAAATTCCCCTGCGCGTCAAAGCGCAGCGGTTCCGGCTGCGTCAACACATCCATCTGCGGATGTGCAAGTGCTTCAGGAAGTAATGCCTCGGAGGCGTAGACCTCCGCGACATCCAGTGTATTGCGAATACGCAGAATGCGCGGTCTGTCCGGATTTTCTGCATTGCAGGTACGCACAGCCATTTTCAGAGCATATATGTCATTTTTCATCACGATCGGCAAGCGGGAGTTCAGAAGAAACGTCGAGGTCATCGCGTTGATATACGTTTTTCCAAAATCCACCTTTTCGTACAGGCGCTGCGTGACAATGTCCGCTTGTCCGATTCCGCTGGCCGCGCCGACAGATTCCTCCGTCAGATCTCCCATGATAAAAACCTTCGGCGGTTTTCGCGTATTCTGCGCAATTTTCCGCGGCTCCAGATAACGCAGCGTCACAGCCGGATCGGCGGAAACGCCGCTGATGTTTTTCCCGACCCAATCCACAAAGAGAACATCCAAAGCATCGGGCAGCAGACGCGGAAGATAGGAATACGCTCGCTTCAGCAGCGCCGGTTCCTCCTGCGCGATGCATTCGGCAGGAATGCAATGCAGCTCCGCAGTCTGATCATAAGCATTTTCCAGGATGCCTACCCCGAAGATCACTGGCATTTTTTCAAGCATAATGCGGCTCATCTCCACCAATCGCTCCTGCATATGCTCCATTCCCGCCTGATGGCAGCTCGCTGCGCCTTTTTGCTTGCCGCAGCCAATAACGGAAATTTTCGTCAGCCCGCTCTGAATCTCACCGGCGAGTCCCGGATGCGCCTTGATGCGGTTGCACAAGATGATCGCATCGGCCTGCTCGCACAGCGTTCGGCTGCAATAAACGGGCAGCCCCGCCTGCGTCCGGCCAATTTCATTGACCTCCATACTGGAAATGATCTCGCAGCCGGTCGACGCCTGCGTAATGCCGTAGTGCGTCAGAATATCCTTCTGTCCCTCCGCCGTCGCGCCACCGTGACTTCCCATGGCCGGAATGATAAATGGCACTGCGCCGCGCGAACGTACGGCATCGGCGATCGCCCGAAGAATCTGCGGCATATTGGCAATCTGACGGCTTCCCGCCGTGATTGCCACCCGCTGACCGGAGCGGATCCTGTCCCAGAGCTTTCTTTCCGTAAGCCCTCGACGCATCTCCTGCGGAATATCCTCGACGGTCTTTGCATCAAATATCTGCCGCACCTTGAAAAATTTCGGCAGCGTAACTGCCTCAAGCGCCTGTTCGACCAGATAGCGGTTTGAAAAATTTGCCATTGTACGCCTCTCCTCCCAAATAACGATTCCGTTTTCAGTATAGCCGATGGTTTTGCAAATGTCAATCGATTACTATATTTTTTTCCAACAGTTGGACTCAATTCTAATGTAAAATCCTTAATAATTTCAATATTCTTGCAAATTACCTGCCAGATTTCTCCGAATTCATGTTGAAATTAAACAGAAAATCGATAAATATTTTATCATCGTTCCATCTTTCTTTATAAAACGATTCCAGCTTTTGCGCTCCAAGAACAATTGTATGTTTTGCACAGTTTTTGAATTATGTTTTGATGAAAACCACACAAAATGTTCTCACATTCTCACTTTCCCCGTTGACAAGCGTTAAACGGTCTGCTACAATCTCACCGTCAGCATATGTGAAACGATAAACAAAGAATTGCACATGTGAAACAGACGCAACAGGAGGATGCCTTAATCATGGCAAGCGAAAAGTACGATCTCAAAGAATTGTCCGAAAAGCTGTACTCCGGTCTGATCTGCGATGTTCTGGATTTCTTCGGATACCGCAAGCAGAGCTTTACCAGCGCATTTCAGACCACCAAACCGGAAACGGTGGTTTTCGGCCGCGCTTTCCCCGTTCAGGCCGAACGCGTAGACCGCATGGTGGAAAACGCACTGGTCAACCAGTGCGCTTCGATCGACCATGTCAAGACCGGCGACGTGTACGTCCTTGCAACAAAGGACGACGATTTCGACGGCGCAATCTGGGGCGAGATCATGTCCACCGGCGTGCGCGCCCGCGGCGGTGTCGGCGCAATCATCAGCGGTATGCTCCGCGACACAAAATTTGTCAAGCGTATGGACTTCCCCGTCCTCTATCGCGGTCATATGCCCACGACGTCCAAAGGGCGCTCCGAGATCACCGCATGGGACGTGCCAATTGTGATCGACGGCGTCACCATTCACCCGAACGATCTGATCTTCGGTGACATCGACGGCGTGGTCGTCATTCCCCAGCAGATCGAGGACAAGGTCATCGCCCGCTGTCTGCACATTATGGACAACGAGGACATCACCCGCGAGCGCATTGCAAACGGCGCTTCCGTAGAAGAAACGTATATACAGATCGGCACGATTTGATCGTCTGCAACGGAATTGATCTGAAATTACATGGAGGTACAAATGAAAGACTGCAAACACCTGATCGTCCGCGACTACACGAAGCCTTCCAAGGAAATCGTCGAGGGCTTCAAATCCGTCTCTGCGGCGACCGTGCACGAGGCCATGGGGCGTCTCGGTTATCTCGACCCCAGCATCAAGCAGTACTATCCCGGCATGAAGGTCTGCGGCACAGCCGTCACCTGCGAATGCAAGGAAATGGACAATCTGACCCTGCACGCCGCACTGCACGTTGCCGGCCCCGGCGACGTGCTGGTCTGCACCATGGGCAACTATCCTGAGCAAGGCCCCTTCGGCGACTGCATGGCGACCGCCGCAATGATGAAGGGCGTGGTCGGTCTGGTCATCGACAGCTGCATCCGCGACGGTGAGACCATCAATGAGATGGGCTTCAACGTTTTCTGCAAGGGTCACTGCATGAACGGCACCGTCAAGTCGCAGTTCGGCACGGTCAATCACCCCATTGCCATCGGCGGACAGGTCGTTCGCCCCGGCGATATTATCATCGGCGACGACGACGGCGTTGTAGTCGTGCCGAAGGAGATCGCCGCCGAGGTACTTGAGGCCTCGCAGCAGCGTCTTGCCAATGAAGTCGGCATCCGCGCGAAGTTCGAGTCCGGCATCGACTCCTGGGAGCTGTCCGGCTTCGGCGATAAGCTGCGCGCCCAGGGCATCGACGTGGGTATCTGAGGAAAGCCAGTGGAAACACCGGAATATAGAAAATCAAACACCAAGGAGGAAATGAAACAAATGAAAAAGCTCGTATGCCTGACCCTCGCGTTTATTCTCGTGTTGAGCCTTCTGGCCGGCTGCGCAGGCGGCACCACGCCGACCGAGCCGGACGGCAGCCGCTCCAGCGAGTCCAACGCAAGCACACCCGCGACCTCCGCAAAGAAAACCGTCTCCATCGCAATTTCCGAGAATCTTTTCGATCTCGACCCCCTGAACAGTAATTCCCTCCCCGCGCGCATCAATTCCTTTAATATCTTTGAGCCGCTCTACGAATTTGACCACAAGGGTACTTCCGGTGAATTTTATCCCTGCCTTGCCACGGAATACACCGTTGACGACACCGGCTGCGTCTGGACCTTCAAGCTCCGTGAGGGTGTGAAGTTCCACAACGGCGAGGACTTCAACGCCGACGACGTCGTGTGCACCTTCAACCGTCTGCTCGATGACAAGTCTCTGTCCTGCGCAAACCAGTTCTGGCCGTATCTGTCCGCCGTGGAAAAGGTTGACAACTACACCGTCAAGATCTCCACCAGCCAGCCTTATGCCGCGACCCTGATCTCCGTCTGCTACACCCCCATCATCCCCAACGAAGCCTATGCCGAAAAAGGCACCGATCTGTTCCTCGCAGGCGCAATGTACGGCACCGGCCCGTGGGTCTTTGACGAATGGGTTGACGGTGCCTATACGCACTACACCAAGAACGAAAACTACTGGAACAAGGAAAACTACAACACCGCGTTTGAGGATATGTACGTCCGTTACATTCTCGAGTCCTCCTCCGCCATCGCCGCGCACCTGTCCGGCGAGGTTGACGCTTACGTTCCCTCCAACGGCATCGATCCCGAGCTTCTCGGCCAGTATGCCAACGCCGCAAACACTGAGCTGATCTCCCTTGACACCGGCACGTTCAACTACTTCGGCTTCAACTGCGCCAACGGCGCGTTCGCGGACATCAACTGCCGCATGGCCTTTGAATACGCTCTCGACCGTCAGTTGATCTGCGACACCATCTACGGTGGTGCTGCCAAGGTGCCCAATTCCGTTATTCTTGACACCGTCCCCGGCTACGACCCCGACCTCGCGCCCTATACCTACGATCCGGACAAGGCCAAGGACTTCCTCGCAAAAAGCTCCTATGACGGTCACGAGATCGTGCTGTATTCCTCCGCCGGTCTGAACCTCTCCGAGGAAGCTCTGCTCGCCGTTTCCGAGATGCTCAATGCCGTCGGCTTCAACACCCGCGTTGAGATCGTCGAGGGTGCAACCTTCACGACGCTGCGCAAGGCCGGCGAATACGAAGTGTTCCTTATCAACGACATGACGGTCGGCGGCGACCTTGCAAAGTACATCGCGCAGAAGATCACCGGCGACTCCCACAAGCATGGTCTGAAGGACGAGAAGCTGATGGAGATCGCCACCCGCATTCTGACCACCATCGACCCCGGCGAAAGAGCAGCCGCCATGACCGAATACGGCCACTATATGCGTGAAATTGCCGCCCCGCACAGCATTCTTGCACAGTTCAACTGCACTTATGCCATCAACAAGGACATCACCGGCATTGACCTCTGGACGGACGGCACCTTCGGCTTTAAGTATGTAAACTACGCAGGTTAACTCTTTTCATTCTCTTACTCCACACCTATCCCGCATGCGCATGGGGCCTCGTGCCCCATGCGCTCCCCCTGAAACTTCTCTTGGAGGAAACAATATGGGTCGTTACATTCTTAAGCGAACCGGACAAACGCTCATCGTTCTGTTCTGCGTTTCGCTGTTCGCATTTTTTCTGATTCGGCTTGCGCCGGGCAATCCCGCAGAGCTGCTGCTGGGCGACGGCGCCACCGATGAGCTGGTCGCGCAGAAGGAGGCCGAGCTTGGCCTTGACAAGCCGCTGTATGTTCAGTATTTCAAATACATGGCCGGTATTTTCCGCGGAGATCTCGGCACCTCCACGCATTACCGTATGCCGGTCGCCGATCTTATCGCAAACCGTTTGCCCAACACTCTAAAGCTGGCAATCATCACCGTTTTGTTCGGTCTGTGCCTGTGCATCCCGCTCGGCATCATCGCCGGTTCGCACCGCGGCACCGCCATCGACTTCTTCGCCATGTTTTTCGCTCTGCTCGGGCAGTCGATGGCAACGATCTGGATTGCGGTTCTCAACATATATATTTTTTCCGTTGTGCTGCACTGGCTGCCTGCCGTCGGCATCGGCTCCATTGCGCACTACATTCTTCCCGTCGTCACGCTGGGCTATCCATTGGCCGCCGAAACCACGCGTATCGGCCGCTCCGGCATGATCGACACGCTCAGCGAGGATTTCATCACCGCCACGCATGCCAAGGGCATCCGTCCCATCGTCGTCAACTGGAAATACGCCTTTAAAAACGCGGTCTGTCCGGTCATCACGCTTGTGGGTATGCGTCTCGGCTCCTTCCTCGCGGGCGCAATCGTGGTGGAATCCATCTACTCCTGGCCCGGCATCGGTCAGCTTCTGAAAAGCGCCGTCGGCAACCGCGACTATCAGATGGTGCAATCGCTGCTGCTTTTCTCGGCATTCCTCTTTGCCGTGGTCAACCTGCTGGTCGATATTATCAATTCTCTGATCGACCCGCGCATCGTTTTGGAATAAGGAGGCGACACGATGAACCGAAAAATCATTCTGCACAGAATGCGCAGAAATCCCTTCTTCATGGTCGGCCTGATTGTCTGCCTGTTCCTGCTGGCCTCTCTGTTTCTGCTGCCGCTGCTGGTAAAATTCGACCCCGCGGCGAACTCACTGCTCGAGCGCTTCGGTAAGCCCGACTGGTTTTCCAAGGGCTTTAAGGGCCACATTTTCGGCTGCGACCAGATGGGGCGCGACGTGCTGGCGCGTCTGCTGCTCGGCGGCAAGATTTCCATTGCCATTTCCTTCGCCGTCGTTCTGATTCAGGTCGTGTTCGGCACGGTCATGGGCGTGCTCGCCGGTTACTACGGCGGCTGGGTCGATTCCGTCATCATGCGCGCGTGCGACGTGGTGCTGTCCATTCCCAACCTGATTCTCGCGCTGGCGATCATGGCCGTGCTTGGCAATACCGTCCCGAATCTGATCGCCGTGCTGAGCTTCTCCGGCTGGGTGCAGTTCTGCAAATTGACGCGCAACAACGTCAAGGTCGCCCGCAATATGGAATATGTCCATGCCTCGCAGGCGCTCGGCGCAAAAAGCTCCCACATCATGTTCCGTCAGATTTTCCCGAACGTTACGACGCACATTATCATTCTGGCCTCGCAGCGCATCGGCTGGGTCATCCTGCTCGAATCCTCTCTGAGCTTCTTGAACCTCGGCATTCCCGCTCCCACACCCTCCTGGGGCAACATGATTGCAAACGGCAGAGAATTCCTGACGCTCTATCCGTGGATCGCGCTGGTTCCGGGCGCCGCGCTGATGCTGACCGTGCTGGGCTTCAACTTCCTTGGCGACGGCCTGCGCGACGTGCTCGATCCCAAGCGCATTTGACTGCGGGAAAGGAGTTACTATGGAAAATCTGCTTGAAATCAAAAATCTTCATGTGCAATACAAAACCGAACGCGCCACGGGTTACGCCCTCAACGGCCTCGACCTGACGATCGGCAAGGGCGAATCTCTCGGTCTCGTCGGCGAGACCGGCGCCGGCAAGACCACCACGGCGCTTTCAATTCTGCGTCTGCTGCCGGAATGTGCCAAAACGCTCAGCGGCGAGATTCTGTTTGACGGCGAATCCATCCTCGACATGAGCGAGCGTGAAATCCGCAAAAAGCGCGGCAATAAGATCGCCATGGTCTTTCAGAATCCTCTGACCGCTCTGAATCCCGTTTTCACCGTCGGCGAACAGATTGCCATGGTACTGCGCGTGCATCGCGGCATGGGTCGCAAGGAGGCCATGCAGTATGCCGGAAAGCTGCTGGAACAGGTTGGCATCGCATCTTACCGCGTCAAGGATTATCCAAACCAGTTCAGCGGCGGAATGCGACAGCGCGTCGGTATCGCGGCAGCCATCGCGTGCAGTCCGGAGCTTCTGATTGCCGACGAGCCGACGACCGCGCTGGACGTGACCATTCAGGCGCAAATTCTCGAGCTGATGAAGGAGCTGCAAACCAGGCACAGCACCTCCCTGCTGATGATTACGCACAACCTCGGCATCATCTCTGAGCTTTGCCAGAAGGTAGCCGTCATGTATGCCGGCCGCATCATCGAATACGGCACCGTTGCGGCGGTTTTCCGCGACCCGCTGCACCCGTATACGCGCGGACTTCTCGGCGCACTGCCGAATCTGGAGGGGCCGCGCGAGCGTCTGGTCGCAATCCCCGGCAAAATGGCCGACTCTCAAAATCTTCCGAGCGGCTGCTTCTTTCATCCCCGCTGTGAGGAAACATGCGGCAAATGCGGCAGCGAGCAGCCCGCAATGTGCAAAATCAGCGACGACCACTATGTAGCCTGCTTCAATGCGGAAGGACGGTGCAGCAATGGATAAGCAAATCAAAAAAGAACCGCTTCTCGAAGCGGTACATCTGAAAAAATATTTTAATCTCCCACGCAAGAAGAAGCTGCACGCGGTTGACGACGTCAGCTTTACCGTCTACGAGGGTGAGACGCTCGGCCTGGTCGGAGAATCCGGCTGCGGCAAAAGCACCGTCGGCAATGTCGTTATGCGTCTTTTGCCGCAGACGGACGGCAAGCTGCTGTTCCGCGGCACGGATATTTTCTCCCTTTCCAAGAAGGAGCAGCGCGAATACTGCCGCAAAATGCAAATCATCTTTCAGGATCCCTATTCCTCACTGAATCCGCGCAAGACCGTGCGCGCCATCCTGCGCGAGCCGTTTGAGATTCATGCCTCCGACTATTTTGCGGGACAGGATCTTGACGAAAAGGTGCTTGCGCTGTGCGACAGCGTGAGCATCCCGCGCAATCTGCTCGACCACTATCCGCACGAGCTGGACGGCGGTATGCGGCAGGTCGTCGGCATTGCCCGTGCGCTGTCACTGGAGCCGGAATTCATTGTCTGCGACGAGCCGGTTTCTTCTCTGGACGTTTCGATTCAGGCGCGGATCATCAACCTGCTCATCGACATGAAAAAGCAGCGCAACTTGTCCTATCTCTTTGTCTCCCACGATCTTTCCGTCGTTCGGCACATTTCCGACCGCATTGCGGTCATGTACCTCGGTCAGATCGTGGAAATGGCCGAAACGGACGAGCTGTTCAGCAACACCATGCACCCCTACTCCATTGCGCTCCTGTCCGCCGTTCCGCGTATCAATCTGGAATCCAAGGTCTCGCGTATCGTTTTGAAGGGCGACGTGCCCAGCCCCGTCGATCCCAAGCCCGGCTGCCGCTTTGCGCCGCGCTGCTGGATGGCCTGCGAGGATTGCTTCAACGGCGTCACGCCGGAGCTGACGGAGGCTGCGCCAGGACATTTCGTCGCCTGCAAATATGCGCACGAGGCCGCCAAAAAAGCGGAAAGCGCCGAAAAGCGCAGTCTTGACAAGGTATAAAAGGAGTACAAGCATGAGAGCATGTGTCTTAACCGATTGGAAAACCCTTGAGATCAAGGACGTTCCGAAGCCCGTCTTGAAGCCGGAGCAGGTGCTGCTGAAGGTCAAATACGCCGGCGTCTGCGGCTCGGACGTCAATGTCTTCAACCACAACCATCCCACCGCGACCGTTCCGCGCATCATGTGCCACGAAATCTTCGGCACAGTGGAAGAAATTCGCAGCGAAAAGCTGCTCCCCTACGGTCTGGGCAGCCGCGTCGTCGTGTGCCCCCTGACCTGGTGCGGCACCTGCGAGGCCTGCCGCGCAGGCGCCTTCCATGTATGCCGTGATCTCGGGATTCTGGGTCTGCACCTCGACGGCGGCTTTGCCGAATATGTCGCGGTCAATGCAGACATGGTTTTTGAGATTCCGGCCGACATTCCCGACGAAATCGCGATTCTTACCGAACCCTTTGCCGTCGGCTTTCATCTCAACCACCGCGCAGGCGTCGCGCCCGGCGACACCGTTCTGGTCACGGGCGGCGGCCCGATCGGCCTGCTTGCCGCTATGAACGCACGCTACTTCCGCGCCTCGACGGTAGTCATCTCCGAGCCGAATCCCGAGCGACGCGCCTATATTGAGAGCTTCGGCTTTGAGACCATAGACCCGACCTCGCAGGATTTTGTCGCAGAGGCCATGCGCATCACAAACGGCATCGGCTTTGACAAGGTCATCGAGGCTTCTGGCTCCAACGCCGCATGGAACACTCTCACAGACGTCTGCAAAATCCGCGGCACCATCGCACCGGTCGGCATCCCCAAGGGCTACGCCAATCTCAAGGTCGTCCAGCTCATCTTTAAGGAGCTGACCATCGTCGGCAACCGCGTCTATCCGCGCGAGGACTTCGAGCGCACGGTCGGAATGCTCGCCGAACTTTACCGCAGCGGGGCATGGGATCTTTCGCGCATCATCGACCGCATGCTGCCGCTGGAGGAGCTGTCGCAGGCCATCGAGTTCCAGAGCATGGGCAAAAACAAAGGCAAAATCGTCATTAAGATCTGAAAGGAGCAGCGCAATGCCGAATATCAAAACCGTAGAAACCTTTTTGTTCAATCCGAACGCCTCGAAAAACCTGATGCTCTGCCGCGTCACCGCAGACGACGGCACCTACGGCTGGGGTGAGGCCTATGTCGGCAAGGGCAAGGAACAGGTCGCCAAGGACATGATCGACGCTATGGGCCACGTGGTCAAAGGGCACAGCGTCTTTGAAATCCGCCACCTCACGCAGGTCATGTTTGACGACTTCCAGATTCGCCGCAGCGCAGTGGACTACTATTCCGCATGGAGCGCCATCGAAATCGCACTTTGGGACATCGTCGGCAAGCTCTGCGGCCAGCCCGTATGCAATCTGCTCGGCGGGCCGGTGCGCGACCATATCCGCGTTTATGCCAACGGCTGGTGGTTCGGCACCAAGTCCATTGAGGAAACCATCGAGCGCTGCAAGAAGGTTGAAGCCATGGGCTTCAACGCCGTCAAATGGGACCCCTTCTTCGGCCCCTGGCGCACCTACATCGACCGCCGTGACGAGGACATTGCCGTCGAGCACGTCCGCGCCATGCGCGAGGCCTTCCCGCACATGGATCTCATGCTGGAGGTTCATCGCCGTCTATCTCCTTACAATGCCATCCGTTTTGCCGAGCGCACGCGTGAATTTGATCCCTTCGTCTTTGAGGAGCCGTGTCTCTCCGACAACAAGGATTTGCTGCTTCAGGTCAAGCAGGGCGCACCCTATGCCAAGATCGTCACCGGCGAAACCTGCTACACCAAGGCTGAGTTTAAGGAGATTTTTGAAAAGCACTGCGCCGACATCATCAATCCCGACACCTGCGTCTGCAACGGCATTCTCGGCATGACCGAGCTTGCGGCAATGTGCGAGCCGTACTGTGTGGAGTTCTCCCCGCACAACTACAACAGCACAACCGTCGGTCTGGCGGCGACCGTGCATATTTCAGCCGTCGCGCCGACCTTCAACATCGCTGAGCTGTTCGTCAATCTGAAGGATGGCTGCGACGAGATCACCACCAAGGGACTGCGCTTCGACGCAGGTTATCTGGAGGTGCCGACCGAGCCGGGTCTCGGCATTGACATCGATGTGGACAAGCTGCTTGCCCATACGCCCAAGGACTTCCCCGCTCCCTCGCTGACGCCGCTATGCAATGAGTATCCCAGCAAGGCCTTGGGGCACGGAGGCCGCGCATGAACGAGCTGTTTTCCCTCAAGGGCAAGGTCGCCATCGTCACCGGTTCCGGCTCCGGCATCGGTCAGGGCATTGCACTGGGGCTTGCAGAAGCAGGCGCCGACATCGTCGCCGTCTATCATTCCGCGCCCGGTCAGACACCGGAACGCGTGCAGGCGCTCGGCCGCAAATGCGTTGCCGTCTGCGCCGATATGACACGCATGGATGCCGTTCCCGTCATCGTCAAGGCCGCGCTGGATGCCTTCGGGCAGATTGACATTCTCGTCAACGCCGCCGGTCAGATCTACCGCGAACCCGCACTGACACATCCGGAGGAAAAGTGGGACAGCGTGATGAACGTCAACGCCAAAATTCCCTATTATCTCTCTCAGGCAGTCGCGCAGCACATGGTCGCGCAGAAAATTCCCGGACGCATCATCAACATCGCCTCGATGAATTCCTACTTTGGCGGCATTCTCGTGCCGGGCTACTCGGCCTCGAAGCACGCCGTCGTCGGTCTGACCAAGGCGCTGTCAAACGAGTGGGCGCAGTACGGCATCTGCGTCAACGCGCTTGCGCCCGGCTGGATCGCAACCAAAATGACGACGGCCGTCCGCGAAAACGAAACACGCAACGCCGAAATTCTCTCACGCATTCCCGCCGGCCGCTGGGGAAATCCGGAGGATTTCAAAGGTCCCGCGGTTTTCCTCGCAAGCGAGGCCGCAGCCTACGTTTCCGGCTGCACCATTCCCGTAGACGGCGGTTTCTTGGGACGATAAAATCAGACCTTCCGCTCTGCAATGGGGCGGAAGTCCTCCGTGAAGAAAGGACAGGTCATGGTAAGACATATCACAATGTGGAAGCTCAGGGATTTCGCCTGGGGTAACGACAAAGAGACAAATTACGAGCTTTCAAAGCAGCAGGGACTTGCTCTGAAGGACAAATTCCCGAAGCTGCTGCACACGGAATTTCACCGCGGGTTCAAATGCGGCGGTCAGAATTATGACATGGTCAACATTCTGGAATTTGCTACGCGCGAAGATCTGGAGGAATTTCTGGCAAGCCCGCTGCACCAGCAGGCACACGCCTTCAATCAGGAAATCCGTTCCGAGCGCGCGGTGATAGACTACGAATACTGAGTTGGTCATCGGAATCATCGGGCTGGGCGAGGTCGGCAGCCGTTTTGCAGCCGGACTGACGCGCGCGGGCCACGCAGAAATTTTCGGTTACGATCCGCACATTCATATCGGCGGCACACGGGAAAAAGAAGTTCGGCTGCGTGAAAGCGGCGTACGCCTCCTGCAAACTCCGCAGGAGCTTGCGCAGCGCATGGACGTGCTGATCGCCGTCATGAGCTGCGAAATCGCCTATCGGACTGCCGCACAATTTGCCGAATTTCTGCATCCCGGCCAGCACTATCTTGACCTCAGCTCCGCTGTCCCCGCCAGAAAGATGGAGATTGCCTCGCTCATCGCGCAAAGCGGCGCGCATTTTCTCGACGGTGGGATCCTCAATTCTCCCGAAGTACTCTGGGAAAAGACGCCCGTGGTGCTCTCCGACCCGGACGCCGCAGCCGTCGCCGGCGGTCTGAACGCCTGCGGTATGCATATCCGCGCATTGGGCTGCGAAATCGGTCAAGCCTCCGGACTGAAGATCCTGCGCAGTATTTTTGCCAAAAGCTTGGAGGCTCTGCTTCTGGAAGCCTACACAGCCGCCGAAGCCTACGGCGTTTTGCCTGAGGTGCAGCAGGCGCTGCTGGATATGTTCGCGCGTGAGGCCGTTGCGCCGATGTTTGAGCGCATGGTCGCAACGGACGCAGTTCACGCGCTGCGCCGCGCCAGAGAAATTGAAAGCATGGCGCAGATGCTCGAAACAGACAATCTGGACTCCACAATGTCCCGCGCCGCTGCGAAAAAGCTCTACTGGTCGGCGAACAGCGGCATGAAGCAGGCATTCGCTGCACATATCCCGACGGACTATCGCGCGGTGGTGCGTTATCTGGAAAACTACCAAAAAAGTTCCCGGCAGGCTTGACAGCCGGGAGAAAGGACTCTATTATGGTAATTGGATTTATCGGTCTCGGAGATGTCGGCAGCCGTTTCTCCGGCGGTATCGCAAGAGACGGCGGCGCGGATGTGCTTGGCTATGATTTGAAGCTGGGACAGTCCGGCTTTCAGGAAAAGCAGGAGCGCTGCGTGCAATGCGGTGTAAAGCTCGCTGAAAGCAAGCAGGCGCTCGTAGACGGCTCCGATATTCTTATCGCCGCGACAAGCTGCGCCGAGGCGATCGAAACGGCAAAGGATTATCTTCCATGGCTGCGCCCCGGGCAGTATTATGTAGACGTCAACTCTGCCGTTCCGAAAATCAAGAAGGAAATTCAGACGCTTGTGGAAGCTAAGGGCGCACACTTCGTTGACGGTGGCATCATGGACTCGCCCATGAACGGCTGGCACCGGATTCCGGTCGCACTGTCCGGCGGTCAGGCCGGCTACGTCGCGGACGTGCTCAACAGCTACGGCATGAACATGCGCAAGGTCGGCGCAGAGGTTGGGCAGGCCTCCAGCCTGAAGATTCTGCGCAGCATCTTCACCAAGGGACTGGAGGCGCTGCTGCTGGAAACCTTTGCCTCCGCCTATCATTACGGCGTTTTGGACGAGGTTTACGGCTCCATCAAGGAAATGCTCGAGCGCGAACCATTTGCGCCCATGTTTGAGCGCATGGTCACAACCGATGTGATTCATGCCTACCGCCGTGCCAGGGAGGTCGGCGCAGTGGCCGATATGCTCGATGGCGAGGGCTTTGATTCCACCATGTCGCGTGCCGCCTGCAACAAGCTGATGTGGTCGGCAGCCAGCGGCGTGAAGGAGCATTTCGGGGAAACGATTCCCGAGGATTACCGTGACGTCGTGCGCTATTTTGCCGCGCTGCGCAGCAAGGAGGCAAACGCATGATTCGCCACGTTGTGCTTTGGAAGCTCAAGCCGGAGGCGGCAGATTCGGAGGTTCTCGCACAAAACCTTGTGCAAATTTACCGCAACTGCCAGCGCATGGTCGAGGAAATGCCGCTGATTCGCCGTTTTTCCTTCTACAAGGGCATAAAGCAGGGTAAGGATCTCTACGAGGCTGCCACCGCGATGGACTTCGATTCTTTGGAGGCTCTGGCAGAGTTTCAGGCTTCTCCCGCGCACCACGATCCGGATTCCCGTGCCTTCTGTGAGCTTGTCAGGGAGCGCAAGGCCGTGATCGATTTCGAAATTCAGGAGAATCAATAGGAGAAACAAATGATTTCCGAGGACAGGCAAAAAGCATTGCAGGAGGAAAAGCTGCACCGTATCGTTGAGCAGCCGGTCGGCGGTTTGATCTGCCGTCTGGCCGTGCCGACAATCATCACCATGCTGATTTCCTCGCTTTATAACCTTGCCGACACTTTTTTTGTCAGCAAGCTGAGCGACGGCGCGATTGCTGCGGTGGGCATTGTATATTCCCTCGTGTGCTTCACACAGGCGGTGGGTTATTACTTCGGGCAAGGCTCCGGAAACTATATTTCCCGCGCGCTCGGCTCCGGCGACAGCCACGACGCACGGGAAATGGCCGAGATTGGCTTTTCCTACTCTTTCCTCTGCGGAACACTGATTGCCGTGGTCGGTCTGATTTTTCTGACGCCGCTCTGCCGCATCCTCGGCGCACCCACAGAAATTCTCACGGAGACAAAAACCTACTGCGGTATTATCCTGCTCGGAACACCCTTTATCGTCAGCTCGCTGACGCTCAACTGTCAGTATCGCTTTCAGGGGAACGCGTTCAGCTCCATGCTCGGCATTTGCGTCGGCGCGGTTCTGAATGTCATTCTCGACCCGATCTTCATTTTACCGTGGGGCTTCGGTCTTGAAATCGCTGGTGCGGCGTGGGCGACCGTTCTCTCACAGGTCGTCGGCTTTTTTGTTCTGTTTTTCCAGTCGAAAACGCGCGGGAATATTCCGCTGCGCATCCGTGTGCCGAAAATGACGCGGGCGCACTTTCGTCATATCAACGCGGGCGGTCTGCCCTCTCTGTTCCGTCAGGGCTTTGCCAGCGTCTCTCTCGCCGTTCTGAACCTCGTGGCTAAGCCCTTCGGCATTGGCATTGTTGCAGCCATGTCGGTCGTCAGCCGCATCATGAACACTGCCGTTGCGCTCCCGACCGGACTCGGGCAGGGCTTTCAGCCCGTCTGCGGCATGAACTACGGCGCGGGACAATACCGGCGCGTGCGCAAGGCCTTCCGTTTCACGGTGCTGCTGGCCCTGGGCGTGTGCGTTGCCTGCGCGGCAGTGGGTCTGATTTTCTCAGAGCAGCTCATCTCTGTCTTTCGCGGGCAAAATTCCGGCTCGGAGGTTCTGACCTACGGCGTTCCCGCGCTGCGCTATCAATGCCTCACCTATCCCCTGCTCGCATTTTTGATCCTGACAAATATGATGGTACAGACCATGGGAAAGGCTTTTTCCGGCACATTTTTGGCCGTCGCGCGCACCGGACTGTTTTTCATTCCGGCTGTTCTGCTGCTTTCACATTTTCTCGGCCGCACGGGTATTTTGTTCGCGCAGCCCTGCTCCGACCTTCTCGCATTTGCCTGTGCGCTTGCTGTCTGGCTCAGGACTGACCACGAGCTGAGCCGTCCCGATCTTCCGCACCACGGATAGGAGGCCTCCATGAAACCGATTTTTGAATGCACCACGGTGCAGACCAAGCCCCTGCTGCGTCAGGCCTGTGCGCGTCTCATGCGCACAAAGCTCATCGTTCATGCGCTTGTGCTTTCGGCCGCGGCGCTCGGCTTCGCGCTCTTTGTTCTGCTCCAGCGGCAATCCGGCGCCTATTTCTTCGCCGCCGCGTTTGGCTTCGCCTGCATCGCACTGGCGATCTATCGCTTTCAGAGCGTTCCGAACAAATTCGCAGAAAAGACCTACTCCGATTATATCAAGCTCTATCGCGAGCCTGCCAAAACAGTTGTGCGCGTCTATCCCGACCAGCTCACCGTGGAAAACCTACAGCAGCGTTCGCTGCACCGTTTCAAACGGTCTGACTACGTCCGGCTGCTTGAAAGCGACGAGCTTTTCCTTTTGAAAAGACAAAAAAGCGTCATTCTATTGGAAAAGGCCGGTTTTACCACAGGGACGCCGGAGGAATTTCGGAGCTTTTTCCGCAGGGCTGCCAATTGATTTTTTGCAAAAGCAAACCCGAACGAGGCAAAATCTCGTTCGGGTTTGTTTTACAGCTTGTCAAAAATGCAAAATCTGAATTTGTTTTTTATGAATCCATCAGCTCATATGCCAGCACGCGCGTTTCGGCCACATCGGCAGATTTGAGCGACTCCGGCAGCATGTAGCTGCTCAATTCAAACAGGCTGCTCGAGCCTGCGGGGATCGTCTGGAAGGGTACATCCGATAGCATGCCGATCAGATTCCCGTCCGCGTCCAGCAGCAGCGCCGCAATACAGAAGTGCTTACTGTCCTGCTCGGTAAAGTTGCGCACAGTCGCGACCAGTTCCAGCCCGCCGTAACGGGAATCCGAAAGCACGGAATCAACGATCGTATAGTTCACGGCTGCCTCGGCGGCCACCGCTTTCGGTTCCAATTCCAGCGTCAGGCCGTCGGTCGAATCGGTATCCAGATAGGTCTCGACGTAATAGTATCCCGTCTCGCCCGGCTGGACAATCTGCGGGAAAGCCTCGACCGTCTCGTCTGCCGCAAGAGACTTGCCCTCGGCATTGCAGACGCGCATGGGCGCATCCTCCAGCAGCATGGGCGTGTCGCCGGTATTCTTCACCTTGGCAATGACCTGCGCCCAAATTTCCTCGGCGCGGTTGCGGTAGACGTTCAGTCGCTGATCGGTCAGCTCAAAACGAATCTCCGGCTCGGCCTGTGATTCCGAAGGCTCACTGCTCCCGGAAGGCGGTATCGTCGGCATCTCGCTCTCAGTCGGCTGAGTGGACGGCGCTTCGGACGCAGGCTCAGTCGGCTCCGGTGTCTTGGAACAGGCGCAGAGCAGAATGAGCGCTGTGGCAAGCGCGATCAAAATATAACGTTTCATGGGTATTTCCTCCCTATTCGACGATCTGCCAGTGCGGACGCGTGATGCGCTCAAAGGTCGCGTCTGACAGGATCGGCCGGTTCAGCCGCTCCTGTATTTCGGACGCGATGCGCCGCCCCTGTGCAACATTCTGCCCGGCAAGACGCACATCGGCAAGATAGGCATCCTTCTGCCGCTTGCAGGCGTCAATGACAAACAGCTCTCCCTGCGGGCAGAAAATCGCATCATATCGTCCGTCGCAAATCAGATCATACTCCGCACGCACGGCGGCATAATTCCGCTCGATACCGGTGTGCCAGCAGGTGGAAAGCAGCACCAGACGCTTTTGGAGCATCTTCGGGTCGCGCAGCTCATGCTGCGCCTGCCCGCTCCAGCCGTAGGCTTTGGTATAGGGCAAGCAGCGATCCGTCAGGGTCTTGAGCGTCCCCGGAATGCCATAAAAATACAGGGGAAAGCTCTCGACAATCACGTCTGCGCGTTCAATGGCCGCATAGACACGCTCCATATCGTCGCGCTGCACACAGCAGCCGGGCGTTTTCGTCCAGCAGCAGAGGCAGCCGAGGCAGGGATGCAAATTCAGACGCGACAGCTCCAGGGTCTCGACCTGCGTACCCTCCGGAAAGCCGGAAAGAAACGCGGTCGTCAGCACGCGGGTATGGCTGTTTTCCCCTCTGGGGCTGGCATCCAGAACGAGGAGTCTCATTGCGTCTCTCCGTAGATGGAATTCTGTGCGACTGCGGTGAACATCAATTCACCCTTGGCACGCGTCTGACCGTCACACTGGATGTCCACTGCAAAGCTGTAAACGCCTGCACCGCCGCGCAGAAGCTCGGCGTGCAGCTCCAGACGGTCGCCGGGAATGACTGGCTTGACAAACTTGAAGTCGCGCACCTTTAAGAGCACATAAACCTTGTTTTCGTCGCTGCCGTCGGCCTCAATGACAAGCGAGCAGAGCTGTGCTGCGCTCTCGATGAGCAAAACGCCCGGCATGATGGGCAATCCCGGCATATGACCCTGAAAATACGGCTCGTTGACGGAAACGCATTTGATGCCCGTGGCGGACTTGCCCGGCTCAAGCGCCGTGACCCGCTCGATCATCTGGAAGGGCGGGCGCTGGCGGATGCGGGCGTTGATTTCCAAAAGGTTCATAGGCTCAGCCCTCCGTCCAGCACGAGCGTCTGCCCGGTCAGATAGGAAAGCTCCGGCTGGCAGAGCGTGCAGACGGCGTCCGCAACCTCGCTCGGTGCGGCAAAGCGCCCCATGGGCACGGCCTTGAGATAGCCCTCCTTCTGCTCTGCGGGAATGTGGTCGAGCATTTCCGTCTCGACAAAGCCGGGCGCGACTGCATTGACGCGAATGCCATAGGGCGCAAGCTCCTTGGCCAGCGTAGCCGTGAGCGCATTGACCGCACCCTTGGTCGCGCTGTAAACGCTCTGGCCGGGGATGGCCATAATGGAGCTGACGGAGGAAATATTGACGATAACGCCGGACTTTTTGCGCATCATCTTCAGCGCAGCCTGCTGTGCGCAGTGGAAATAACCCTTGATGTTGATGTCGAGGCTGCGCGTGAGCGAATCCTCGGTGAGCATCAGGAGGAAGCGGTCGTCCACGACGCCCGCGTTGTTGACCAACACGTCTACGCCGCCCAGCTCACGCACAACCGTGCGGAACATGTCCTTGACGGAGGGCAGGTCGGAGGTATCGGCCTTCACTGCCAGCGCGCGCACGCCGAAGCTCTCCAGCTCCTGCACGACCGCCTGCGCGGCGGCTTCATTGGAAACATAGTTGACGGCGACGTCATAGCCGCGCTTGGCCAGCGCCACGGCGCAGGCCTTACCGATGCCGCGTGACGCGCCCGTTACGATTGCAACACTCATGCGTTTGCCCTCCCGACGATGACGGCGCTGGCGCAGCCCGTCCAGCCGCCC
>ERZ779840.1528-NODE-1528-length-21951-cov-3.878151_pt1 | contig 21951 bp, 17 predicted proteins | sample MGYA00511561_ERZ779840 | MGnify/ENA primary metagenome ERZ779840 (study PRJEB29588, sample SAMEA2162036) | human gut metagenome | biome: human gut; feature: human-associated habitat; material: faeces | place: Denmark | collected 2008/2010 ...
CCCCCGTGGTGGTGTCGCCGGTCGTGGTGTCTTCCGCGGGTGTCGTGTCTTCGGTGACGGCACCGGAGCCGCAGGAGGCGAGCAGCAGCGTTGCCGTCAGTGCCGCCGCGCCGGTTGTCAGCAGTCCTGCCGCCAGGAGACTGCCTCTTTTTCTGTTTCGTCTCATAGTATGACCATACCTTTCTTTTTGTGGCATAAAAAGCCTGAGGGAGCCGTCCGGGCGCCATGCGCCGCACGGGAAGACAGACGGCTCTATGGGTAGTATGCGCCGCGCACGATGTAAAAAGCATAGCAATGCATGGAAAATTCCGTCATTGGGCACACGACGCCCGCCGCAGGCGATGTCGGCGGAACGCCGACATCCGCGGAGTCTGGGACGGGGATCTGGGACGGGGAGAGGAAACTTTATTCCGCCAATCAGAAATATTTCCGGGAAACCTCTTGACAAACTCCGGGAAATCGTGTATAATCTGTTCGTTGTCGATTGGCGGCTGGGTGATGTTGCCGATCGGTAAGATGCGAGGGTGGCGGAACTGGCAGACGCGCACGTTTGAGGGGCGTGTGGTTCACACCATACGGGTTCGATTCCCGTTCCTCGCACCACCGTTTCACGGAGCGAGGGTTTCGTGAACGGGTATGCGGGCATGGCGGAATTGGCAGACGCGCTAGATTCAGGTTCTAGTCGGGGCAACTCGGTGGAGGTTCAAGTCCTCTTGCCCGCACCAAACAAGAATAATCCGAACCTAATCCTGGTGGATTTTGGGTTCGGATTTATTTTTTAGTCAAACCGAAAAAATTTTAGAAATTCATACCTGTTTTATGATATAATTTTAAAAAAACTTGTCAGCAAATCCGGAAAATCCACACTATATGAGCGAAAGGAGGGTTAGTCATGCGGGATACAAATGAAATGCGCGATAAGCTGATACATGAATTTGTCGAAAAATATATGGAAAAGCTGTTTTATTTCTGTCTGCGAAAGACAGAAAGCCGCGCCGAGGCAGAAGATTTGACGCAGGATATCGCTTTGAATATCATCACCGCTTTGGGAAAAGGCACAGTTCCGACTGCGTTTTCGGCATGGGTATGGAAAATCGCGCATAACCGTTACTCTGCATGGGCAGATGATAAGCATAGGCGCGCCGCGTCGGTAACCGGTTCCGCTGCGGACGACTATGAAATCATAGACGATAGCCCCTGCACGCTTGATGAAATGATACATAATGAGCAAATGGCTCTGCTTCGGCGTGAGCTGGCATTCATCAAAAGCATCTATCGGGATATTGTTGTTGCCTATTATATTGATGACAGGAGTATTCGGGATATAGCCGCTTCGATGTCACTCTCCGAAAGCGCAGTGGAGCAAAGGCTTTTCCGCGCGCGAAAAATATTGAAAGAAGGCATGGATATGGCAAGAGAATTCGGAAAAATGAGCTATAAGCCGGAAAACCTGGAATTTCAGATCAACGGCTTGCCCGGAAGCAACGGTGAACCGTTGTGCTACCTCTCAAAAGCACTTGACAAGAACATTTTGCTTGCGGCGTATCGCACACCGTCCACAGCCGAAGAGCTGGCAATGGAGATAGGCGTTGCGCTGCCGTATATGGAAGAAGAGCTTGATGTTCTTGTGAACTCGACGTTGCTTATAAAAAGAAACAACCGATACGAAACGAACTTTTATATTTTTTCCGCCTCGGCGCAGGAAAAAATTTATTCCCGATATCGTGAAATTGCGCCATTGCTGACGGAAAAGCTGATTGAAATCTGTAATACCAAAAACAATTGGCTTGATAAAAATTCACCTGATTGGCGTTTTGGAAACCAACCCAAAGAAGATATGCGATGGGCTGATATCATGTCGACTCTTGACGATATAAACAGACGAGCCGTTTCCGAAGCAAACAAAAGCATAAAATGCGATTGCACCGCAAATGTCGGCAGCTGGGGACATACGATTCGACCGAATAACGGCGAATGGGATGTGATTGGTTTTGAAGACTGCAAGGACACGCCGGACGGAATAAGCCTACATGGCTGCGTAAGTTCTCCGGACGACAGAAATCTGAAAGAAATCCTTTTCAGGCACTATACATTTCTCATACTCGGTCAGCAGTATTACAATCAGACATTGTCTTATCGCGAGGGTGAGAATCTTTTGAAAATCGCCGAGGGAAAAGCAGAAGAAACCGAAAAAAGTGTTGTAGATAGCTTGATAAAAAAGGGATTTTTACTTCATAGCGACGACAAGCCCATTCCGGCATTTTGCGTGATTCGAAAAGAAAAAGCTGATAGTCTGCCCGAAGATGTGCGCATGAAGATTCGGGAGCTGAAAGATGCCGCCAAGCGGCAGATAATCCCGCTTTACCGCTTTGCAACGGAATGCATCTCTGCAGAGGTTCCTTCGTTTATTTCGAATAAAGAATATCTGGTCAGATCCGCAGCATCGGGTATTCTTTGGGAACGCGGCATCATAGCGGAAGCAGCAATGAAAAACGGATATCTGAAAATAACGCAGGAAGAATCGAGAATCAAAATGCTCGGAGCGACATTGACAATCTGAGCACCAAACAATCAAAAGCCTTGAAAACACTGAGTTTTCAAGGCTTTTTGCTTTTTATTTTCCGTTGTCGCACGGCGGTCGGGTGGCTGTTTGCTGTATTTTGTCCGGATTTCAGCAATTCTGTTCCCAAAAAGCGACTGCCAGGTCGAGCCAGCCTTCGGCAACGGTGCCGATGCCAAGCCCGAAGCCGTGTCCCAGTCCCGGATAGGAGTGGTACTCGGTCGGGACGCCCATGGCGGCAAGTGCGTCGATTCGCCGTTTCATGGTGCGGTAGTTTGCAATGCCGTCGCTCTCGCCGACCGTTACGAAGGTGGCGGGCTCGCCTGCGGGGTTGTAATCGGTATGCCCCGTGTACTGAATCACCGCGACGCTCGGTTTTGGAATTCCGGCGCTGCCGCCGAAGGCTTCCACGCCGTAGGAAGCAATCGTAGCCGCCATGCGTCCGCCTGCACTTCCGCCCCAGACGGAATAGCCGTCTGTATCCACGCCGAGGGTATCGGCATTGGCAAAAATGAAGGAGATCGCACGCGCCAAATCTTCATAGGCGGTCTGCGCGCCCGGTCGGTAGATGACAGCAAAGGCATTGTAACCGCGGCGTGACAGCTCCAATGCGTGCGGAAAGCTGTCGTGCATGGCACCGACATAGGCAAATCCCCCGCCCGCGCAGGTGACGGCGAACTTTGCGCCCGGATTGCCGCGGAAGAAGAACAATCCGGTGTCGGCTTTTTGCGGATCGGCTGTTTTTTCTTCCTCCGAATAAATATCGTAGAACACCTGCCTGCCGTTTTGCGTTTCCTCTTTGAAATAATTGCAGATGGCAACGGTGTGCGCGGGGTCGATGTGGCTGTACCAGGTCAGGCGCAGATCCCCAAGCGTTTCTCCGCTGTAATATCCGCTGTCCACGGGAAAGATCAGTCTGCCAAAATCGCCGAACGTGGGATCAGCGATTACATCGGCAATTTTTGTGTCAGCCGTGTATGCCGCCGCGGTCGATGCGTTTTTCCAAAGGTACCTCATGGCATTGTAGGTATACTCGTTTGCCGCGATGCCGTTGTGGGAATAGCCCTCCTTGATACGGAAAACAAAATTGCCGTCCGTCGTCTGGGTCTGCTCGGTAAAATATGCCGATGCGCGCATATCCTCTGCCCGTGCGGTATCGTAGCTGTACGAAAAGTCACTGGTTCCTACCATCATCATGACAAAATAATCATTCTGTGACCGCCCCTCTGCGGCGCGCCAAATGCTCTCGTCGTCAAGCGAGGTGCCGCAGCTCATGGGGATGAAGTAACGGAAATAATCAAGCGCGTATTCAAAGGTGCGCCATGTGGTGACAGACCCCATCGAAAATCCGCCAAAGGCACGGTGATCGCGTGCCGCCATCAGTTCATCCGCCGAAATCCCCGCGGCATAGGTGGAAAACGCAGATTCAACTGCCGGAATGAGATCGTTTACCAACTCATTGTGATAGTTTCTTGTCAGTCGCAATGCCAGTGAAAAATCCGCGCTGTCCTGTCCGCTCGTGTTGTTGTAGGTCGGGCAGACGATGATCAGCGGTGCGAAATCACCCTGTGCAATGGCATTGTCGATCACATTTTTGAAGTCGGACGGTCTTTCCGGCGTGCCGAGCGTAGAGGTTTCATTGCTCCAGCCGCCGTGCATCAGGTACAGGATGTTGTACTGCTTTCCTTCGTCATACCCGTGCGGCAGATAGACGATCGCACGCTTGCGGAGCGGCTGTGAATGCTGTTCGTAGGAAAAGGATTCGTAGGTGTCGTAGTAATGCTCCCGCAGCTCTCCCGGCGCATCCGATGCGGCAAAATAGGACTGCGGAATTTCCGAAAGCTCGGACGGAAATTTTGCAGCAGTCCCGCCGCTCGGTTCTGTCGGTGTAACGGACGGGATCTCCGGCACGGTCGTTGTGCCGCCGTTTGCCGTATCGGTGCCGTTCGGCGTGTCCGGTCCCGTCTGATTACCGCAGGAACAAAGAATGGCAAGGGCAAGCAAAAGAGCGAGAAAAGATACCGTTTTTTTCATCTTGTCACCTCCCGAACAGCCAACGCATGACGGCCTCATCCTGCGAGACGCGCCCGATGCCGCCGTGCTGATTGCCGCCGCCGAACCATGCGCGGTCTTTGACATCCAGCACCGCAAGGGCGCCGATCTCCTCCTCGGTCAGCCCCTCGGCGCGGTAGAGGCTGCAAAGCTCCTCGTAGGTGCGGCTGGAGCCGTAATATTCATCGGATTCCCCGATGACGAAACAGACCGGAGTTCTCGCCTGCACAAGCGGCGCAAGCTCTCCGTCCCAGACCGACGCGACATGAAGCGCCGCGGTGAAAAGTTCGGGACGCTTCGTAAGCACCAGCGAGAGCGTCTCCCCGCCGCCGGAGTAGCCGTTGATATAGACCTTGCCGCGGTCAATGGCATAAGCGTCAAGCAGATACTCTGTCAGCGCGATAGTCTGCTCCGCCGAGGTGTTGCCCCAATCGCTCAGTTGCGGCGCGGCGATGATCATTTTATCGTTGTACTTCTGCGCCTCAAAAACAAAATCTTCCGCTCGGATATTTGTGCCAACGCCCTGAAAGTACAGCCCTTCGTAGCCGGGGAGCGAGAGATACAGCGCATACGGTTCGCTTTTATCGTAGCTTTCGGGGATGTACAGATGAAAATGAATATCCCCGACATCCGAATGCAGGATATTGTCCATCAGAAACCCGCGATAGGTCTCGCTTCCCGCGCTTACATTGTAATCCGTTTTCTTCGGCGGATGTTCAGGTGTTTCGGTTTCTCCGATGGTCGTTTCGCCTGTTTTATCACTTGTTTCCGGCGTTTGAGTGTCCGTATGCGGCTTCTTCGGAACGGATTCCGACGGACCTGCGGCACATCCGGCAAACGCGAGCAGGAGAAGAGCGCAAAGGATCAGCGCAAGTGTCCGTTTCACACCGACCGCCCCATTTCGTATGCCTGCTTCATGGCGGGAGATGCTTTGACTTCGCCCTTCTGATAAACGCCCGTCCCGTAAATCACGCCGCGCTCGATCGCGCCGCTGACGCAATCGGCATATGCGCGCAGACAGTCGAGCGTGGTCATGACCGACTGCTTTGCTCCGTCCGCACAGGTAATGATGTAGTAAAACGCTTTGTTCTTTACCTCTGTCCAGCGGGCAAGCGTGCGGTCGATGACGGCTTTGAGCTGCGCGTCGATGGAATAGAAGTAAACCGGGCTTGCCAGCACGATGACATCGGCATCGATCATCTTCTGAAGCACCTCTGCCATATCATCCTTGAGAACGCACGCACCGCCGTTGTCGCGACAGTAGTAGCAGGCGCGGCAATAGCCGATTTTCTTGTCCGAAACACGGATCTTTTCCACATGGTTGCCGCGTTCCGCCGCTCCGCGCGCAAATTCATCACAAAGAATATCCGAATTTCCGCCTCTGCGCGGACTGCCCGAAAGAATCAATACATTTTTCATGACAAACCCCCCTTACTTTTTGTAGCCAAGCCCCGAAAGCCAACTGTCTACCTTGTTTTCTGCGCCGGATACGCTGTTTCCCGCAACCGACAGCGCGTCACCTGTCCTGACCGTTGCCGACGGGAGCAGTTTTTCCAGCGTTCCGAGACTCCCCGCGCCCGAGGACGAGCCGTTGTGCGTAAAGAACGGGATTACGGTCTTTCCGCTGAAATCATACTCCTCAAGGAATGTCCACACAGGCATCGGCAGATCGTACCACCAAATCGGAAAGCCCAGAAATACCGTGTCATATCCTGCCATGACCTCCGCGTCGATATGCGTGGTGATCGCGGGGCGTATTCCGTTGTCAAGCTCGTTTTTGGAACGGTCAAACACATCGTTTTGCGTATAGGCGACCTCGGGGACGATGCGGAACAGCTCCCCGCCCGTCTTTTCGGCAACCCAATTTGCCATGGTTTGCGTGTTGCCCGACCAGGAGAAATAGGCAACCAAAATTTTGCCTTCCCCCTTGACGGGGGCTTCCGAATCGTTTGCTATCGGGGTATGCTCGCCACCCGACGAACAGGCGGCAAACAAAAAGAGTGTTGTGAGCGCAAGCAGGATCGCAAGCATTTTATGCAGGTGTTTCATTAGTTTTTTTCCTTTCCTGTGGATTTTTTCGAGTAGCAGACTCAGCCCGCAGGAGAGAAACGCGAGACCGAGTGAAAACATGAGGGTATCAAATGTATAGGCGAAAAAGCCGGTGTTGTATGCACTTCCGTAGTCCTTGAACGCGACCGTGCAAAGCAGCTCCTCCCAGAACCGGCGTTCGGTAAAGATGACAGCACCGTATACGGAAAAAGCAATGGCAAACGCTCCAAGGAGCAGGCAGAACGACCGATCTGTCTGCCGCCCGCGCAGAATTTTCCGAAACAGCGCCGGGAGGTGCAGTCCGAGGTGCACCGAGGACAGCAGGAACGCCCACGCCGTGGAAACGAGGTGCAAGGTTCGCCCCATTTGTGCGCCGCCCATCGGAAGCGCGGCAAACACGGTGCCCGAGATCAGCACGGCGCTGACCACACAACCGAGCATGGCAATAAGCAACGCGAGATTGACCACGGTCTGCACCACCCGTTTTGCCGGATAGCGCCCGCGAAAGAGCGCGCGGTACCAGCGGATATTCAGCGCCGTATGAAAGAGGAACAGCGCAAACAGCGCGATACCGAGCCATTCATGCGCCGCACCCGGCAGCTTTGCCTCTCCCATCACGAGCAGAAAGAGGACAAACATCGCGGCATCCGTCACCGGCTTTGCAATGCGTTTCCATGATTTCATACGGTACCTCCGTTTTTAACTTTTTCAGCACCGGCATGGGAAATAAATAGGGTTTGACTCCCAGATCTTTTTTCATGATTGATTCGCCTTTGTTGTGCTGTAATTTTTGCTATGCGGCTCATTTCAAGCCGTTGACCCACTCCTCAACGTCAGACTTGCTTGCGCCGGAAGAGAATCTATGCCCCTCCTGCCAATTGCCCGTGCCCGCCATTTCGGCAAGGAGCGTTCCGCTCTGTCCCATACCGGAACTTGCGGAGGTGGCAAACGGAATGACCGTCTTGCTTGTGAAATCGTTGTTTTTCACGAAGTTATTGATCGGCCATGCCGCGATGCCCCACCAGATGGGGTAGCCGATAAAGACCGTATCGTATTCGTCAAAGTTTTCGGGCGTTGTTGTGACCAGCGGAATGTCGCGCAGCGACTCGTCATCGTGTTCGCGGTTGACGCGGCTGCCCGAAGTCGTCCAGCTGAGGTCGGCGCTTGTGTAGGGTGTTACCGGAACAAGCTCAAAAAGCGTTCCGCCCGTTGCCGCGGCGATGTCTTCCGCGACTCGTTTGGTGTTGCCGCTGCCGGAGAAGTACACGACAAGCGTTTTGCCGCCCGCCGCCGGCGTGTCCGTTGTACCGGCAGGGTCTGTCGTGCCGGTTGTGCTATCTTCACCCGATGTGGTGCTGTCGGGCTTTTTTGTATCGTTTGTGCCATTTGTTGTTTGTGAGCCATTGCTCGGCGTTGTTCCAGACGGTGTGTCGGGGGTCGTTCCCGCGCATGCCGCGAGTGAGAATATCATGATGATTCCGAGTAAAAGTGCAATTAACTTTTTCATTTTTATCTATCCTTTCTTGTTTCCTGCGGAATTGACTTACCAATTTTTCTTTTCCTTGCGGTTGTTGTTGTTGTTGTGCTTGCGCTCCTCCACCATCTGCGCAAACCATTCCACCATTTTGGGGTCAGTGTGCGAGAAGAAAGAGCTTTGCTTCTTGTCCAGCGCCGCGATTGCCTTCATATCCTCGTCCGAGAGCGTGAAGTCGAACACATCAAAATTCTGCTCCATCCGCTCTTTGTGAACCGATTTCGGGATGACCACAATCCCGCGCTGCAGCTCCCAGCGGAGAATGACCTGCGCCGAAGTCTTGCCGTACTGTTTGCCGATTTCCACAAGCACCGGCTCCTCGAACATACCGCCTCTGCCTTCGCCGAACGGCGCCCACGCCTCATGCTGTACGCCGTACTTGGCCATCCATTCGTGTGCTTCAATCTGCTGATTGTGCGGGTGGGTCTCCACCTGATTGACCATCGGCTTGATGCGGGCAAAGGAGCAGATGTCAACCAGCCTGTCAGGATAGAAGTTGGAAACGCCGATCGCCTTGATGACGCCCTCGGCATACAGATCCTCCAGCGATCTCCATGCGCCGTAAACATCCGCGAAAGGCTGATGCAGAAGCACCAGATCGATGTAGTTGGTTTTCAGCTTGCGCATGGATTCCAGCACCGATTTTCTCGTTTCGTCATACCCGTAATGCTCCACCCAGACCTTGGTGGTCAGGAAGATTTCATTTCTCGGCACGCCGGATTTGGCGATTGCCTCGCCGACCTCTTCCTCATTGAAATAGCTCTGCGCCGTGTCAATGTGGCGGTAACCGACCGAGAGTGCGTCCAGCACGCACCGCTCGCATTCATCCTTGGATACCTGATAAACCCCGTAGCCGATCTGCGGCATTTTTACTCCGTTTGATAAAGTTACATATTCCATCGTGGAACACCTCCGTTTTTCTTTTGTGCCTTTATTGTATCACACAGAACGGAAAAACGGAATCTCCGAAAAGTTCGGCGTATTAACTTATAGTTAAAGCAAAAAGCGCCCGCCCGCAGGCAGGTGCTTTGCAATTTACTTTCGCTCAATTCAAAGCGTCATATTCTTCATCCGACACGGCTCCGCACCATTCGGTTTTGGTATTTTCGCCCGGACATTCCACGGCGATATGAGAAAACCAACTGTCTTTTGCTGCTCCATGCCAATGCTTTACTTCCGCAGGAATCGTTATCACATCACCGGGATGCAGTTCTCGGGCTTGTTTCCCGGCTTCCTGATACCATCCTCTGCCGTCTGTACACAAAAGAATCTGCCCGCCTCCGCTTGCGGCATGATGAATATGCCAATTGTTGCGACATTTCGGTTCAAAGGTCACATTCGCCATAAAAACCGATTTTCGAGGATCCGTCAGGGGATTCAGATAAGAATTACCGACAAAATACTTTGCATAAGCCGTGTTCGGCTCACCAAGTCCAAACAACCCGCCAAACCTACCGTCGTCTTCGGCATAAATATCTTTTGCCTTGCGGAAAGCCGCCCATGCATTTGGCCAACCGGCGTAAAACGCGATATGTGTGAGCAATTCAGCCATTTCGCCCTTTGTAACACCGTTTGCTTTTGCAAACGCAAGATGATGATCAAAGGACGAATCGATCATCCCCTTTGCCACAAGTGTTGTTACGGTCAGCATGGAGCGAATCTTCGGAGAGAGTCCGTCACCCGACCAAACCTCCCCGAATAGAATATCGTCATTTATCTCGGCAAATTTCGGTGCAAATTCTCCAAGAGCGTTTCTTCCTGCCGTTTGCTTGATCTTCATGTTTTATCCTCCTTGTTTTTGTTTATAATCTCATCCACCGTCCGGATGAATTTTCTGACCTGTCCCGACGGTTCCGGTGAGTACATGATCCCGTAAGGCACCGTGACAGGTACCTCCGACGGAACGATGCGCAGGAGCGGATGGATACTTTCCCAACCGTCTACCGAAATGATCGGCAGATTTTCCTTGACCGCCGTATTGAACGCGGAAAGATTGAAAAACGGGAAATCCGTCACCTTCACACAGGCGTCTTCGCAGGCATCCCGCAGTCTGTCAATATAACAGTTCCATCCTCGATGAATAAACATCGCGCCGGTTTCTTTCAGATCCCCCGGCGCAATTGCCTTTTTTGCGGCAAGCGGGCTTGTCAGCGGCACGGCAAATGCAATCGCTTTATCCTCCAGATGAATCACCTGAAAATTCCGCTCGGTCATCAGGTGATCGTCGTAAATTCCGGCAACCACATCGATCTGCTTACCGAGATTGCGCAAAATTTCACGCGCATTTTCGGGTGTATTCTCAAACGGGATCAGCTCGATCTTCAGATTCGGCGCAAGATACTGAATGTCTGCCCAAATGTCCAGAATGAATTTTGCCGGCGTCATGACTGAGGTACCGATGCGGATGGAGCGCTGATTTTCCCGGCGGTCGATCTCCCGCGCCTTTTCCGCCGCGCGCTTTGTGTAATCCACAAGGTATTTCGCGTCGTCCAGAACACTCTTGCCCGCCTCGGTGAGCGCAAGACCATGGTTGGTGCGGGAAAACAATGTAACGCCGAGCCGTCCCTCCAAAGCGTCGATCTGCTTCATCACCGCTGTGGGAGAGAGGAACATCGCCTCCGCCGTTTTGGAAAAGCTCCCGTTCTCCGCCACCGAAAGAAAGGTCAGCAGCTGCGGATGAATCATATTGCCACCTCCTTGCTTGAACTTTTACTTGATATAGTATAACATATTTTGGGGGAAAGTTCAAGTGGAATTTGCGATAAGGAAGCGCCTATGTATAGCTACATGATCATGTTCCCGCTGAACAACGATTCTTATATGGTGTGGGTAGCACATATTGATTCCAGTGCAGTATAATTTCAAATACAACCACGGGGTACAAGGGGTGTCCCCCAAGAGAATCCGGGTGTGAGCACCATGGAATGAGCACCCGGATTCAGTGCTTGCTAAGAATTAAAGACAGACACAGTCGTTTCGGAGGTCGTACACACCGGAGCGGCTTTTCTTTTTTTCGAAGTTTCAATCGATATTCACGCCTTGTACCTGTTTGTATTTGGTCATTTAAGAATCCTCATGCACATGCACGGACACTTTTTCTTTTGTCTTTCACTCTCAGCAAGCACTGAATGATACCTCCCACCCGGATGCCTCCCACCGGTTTTTCAGTACATTCGCTTGTGAGGGGACGTCTCCCCTAATACCCCTCGGACAAAGCAATGCCGCTTGATTTTTCTGCTTGCGTACCGACGACAAATAGGTTGAAAATCTTTCCTTATTCCTCTTGACAAGTTATGCGAGTGATGCTATAATAATAATATTCGGTACTATTGTACCGCTGTATAGGAAGAGGTGTCTATGAAAGCATTGGACGCAGAACGCTTTACGAAAATTCGGGCGTTCATCGATGAATATTATCTTGACCATCATAAGTCCCCGACCGTGCGCGACATTGCCGCGGGTACGGGGATATCCAAGACCGCAGTGCAACGCTATTTGACCGATATGAAGGCGCACGGCGAGATCGAATACAACGGCAGGCGGAGCATTGAAACCGACCTTTCCCGTGTCATGACTGATATCACACCTGCCGCCCGGTATGACAGTACTGTGTCGTGCGGTTTGCCGACCGAAGTAAATGTGGAACCTGCGGAGGTACTGCCACTCCCAAAATCGCTTGTCGGCGACGGAACATTCTTCATCCTCACCGCCAAAGGTGACTCTATGACAGGCATCAGGGTAGATGATGGCGATCTTGTGATTGTCCGTGAGCAGAACACCTGCAGGGACGGCGACTATGCCGTCGTACTTGTGGACGGACGGGAAACCTTACTCAAAACCGTCACCTATCTGCCAGACAAGCAGGCTTATCTGTTGCACGCCGAGAATCCTGATTACCCTGACCGGCTGGAACGCAGTGTGACCATTCAGGGCGTGGCGATCAAGGTCATCAAATCACTGTGAAGCCGTTTCAGCAAGAATCGCCTTTGTACGGACAAAGGCAGTCAAATAAAAACCAAGGAGGATGTCATATGCAAGTGAAGGAACGCTTTTGTCAGTTCATACGACGATTGATAGATTCCAAACCCAAGGGCATTACCGATGAGGAATGGAAGGTTATACGCGACGAACGGGAAGCGAAAAAACGAAAGCAGGCAGAGCTTGAACGCTACGCCATCGACCACTTTGAAGAAACGCCGGAGTATCGGAGCGCCGGATGGTTAACCCGCCTGCGTATGAAGATGCACTATCGCGTGTGGCTTGACCGTCGCGGTGAAATATGGCTGCTTGACGGATCTCCGGAAATGGAAAAACTGCTTTGCGCGGTAGATGAGGAGACCGAGGCGCTGATGAAGCTGTCGCGCGACGAACGCATCGCTTACTTTCGTCGCATGGATCGTTTTAACAGAATGGATTTCGATATGAATTTCGGCACGACCGTGCTTCATGTCCGTTCCTGCTTTGAGGGGAAAACCGAAGAAACGGCAGCGGACACCGTCAAGCGCGTGGCAAATATACAATCATAAGTAAATCTATAATTCGCCGCATCCGACAAACCGATCGGAATGAAAGGAGTCAATGAAAATGAAAAATACACCGATGTCGGATACGAAGGTCACCGCGCTCTATTGCCGTCTCTCCAGAGACGACGAATCGGAGGGCGAGAGCAATTCCATTACCAATCAGAAGAATATACTTGCGCGTTACGCAAAAGAAAACGGATTTCAAAACACAAGATTTTTTGTAGATGACGGATGGTCCGGCACAAATTTTGCCCGTCCCGCTTTTATGGAGTTCATGGAGCTTGCCGAGGCGGGTAAGGTCGGCACCCTGATCGTAAAAGATCATTCAAGGCTCGGCAGAAATCGGTTGGTCGTCAGGCAACTGCTGGAAGAAGAATTTGACCGCATGGGCGTGCGTTATATCGCCATTATGGACAACATCGATTCCGCAAAAGGGCTGAGCGACTTTCTGCCCGTGCAGGACTGGTTCAATGAAATGCACGCCAAGAACACCTCACAAAAGGTTCGGGCGGTATTCCGCAGCAAAGGCGAATCCGGCGTTCCGCTGTCGACGACTCCACCATACGGTTATCTGAAGAACCCGGAAGACAAGACAAAATGGATCGTCGATGAGGAAGCAGCAGAGGTAGTAAGAAAGGTATTCGATCTCTGTATGCAGGGCTTCGGACCGACGCAGATCGCCGACAGACTGACAACCGAAGGGATACCGACCCCCGCCGAGCATTTCAATGCCTTGGGATATCGCTTTCCGTCACAGCCGACTGTCCCGGGTAGGTGGGTGCAGACCGCCGTCGCCGATATGCTGGAGCGGCAGGAATACACGGGCGACACTGTCAATTTTCGCTCTACCACAAAGTCCTTCAAAAACAAAAAGAAGATCGACCGCCCGAAAGAGGATTGGAAAGTCTTTCCCGACACTCATCCCGCCATCATTGACCGTGCCACATTTGAGCAGGTTCAGGAGCTTCGCAAAAACAAGCGCAGACCGACCCGTGAGGGGAAGCAAAGCCTGTTTTCCGGCATGGTGTTCTGCGCCGACTGCGGTGAAAAACTCTATTTCTGTACGGCGAAAAACTTCAGACCGGAGCAGAACTGGTTCACCTGCTCGTCCGCACGAAAGACCAAGGGCAAATGTACCGCTCATTTCATCCGCGATGTCTATATACAGAAAGCGGTGCTTGAAAGTATGCGCCGCGTGTTCTGGTATGTAAGAACATTTGAAAATCGCTTTGCTGAAGAGCTGCAAAGCCGCTCGCTGGAGGAACAGAAAAAAGAACAGGCACGGAAGAAGCGCGAGCTGGAAAAGGCGGAGAAACGGATCGCCGAGCTTGATTTGCTGTTTCGCAGACTGTACGAAGATAATGTTGCCGGAAAAATATCCGACGAGCGATTCCGAACGCTCTCTGCCGGGTATGAAGCAGAACAGTCGGAAAAGAAAACCGATGTCGAAGCTATGAAAGCCGAGCTCGCGGCATCCGAGGAACAGACCGAAGGGATCGGAAAGTTCATCCGCATGGTGAAGTCGGTCACAGAGCCGACCGTGTTGACACCCGAGCTTGTCCACCGCTTTGTTTCAAGGATCGTGGTACATGAAGCGAGGAAGATCGACGGCGTGCGGCATCAGGACATCGACATCTACTATTCCGGTGTCGGCATCATCTATCCCTCTGACCCGGAGGAAATGGAACGACTGTTTCAGGAACACCTGAAATCCGGCAGGAACAGAACAAGAGTTTACGCGGGAGACACCGCTGATCGAACATCCGGGTAAACGGGTAACGAATACCACATAAAACATAAAAGCGCCGACACCCTGAAATCCGTGTCGGCGTGAGCAAAAGTATCGTAACGATAGCAAGCTGCGCATAAATGCGCAAAAGCACAAACAAAACAAGTGAAAACAGAAAACCGGCACGGCAGAATCAATCTGCCATGCCGTCTCCCAAAGCACCGCCCATGGGCTACCTGCTTTATCGCAGGTGCGGCTTGAAGTCGTCTTTTTTTCATTGCTGTAACTATCAATTGTTCTTTTAGTCGTTTGTTAATCGGTTGCAAGCCATTGTTTACTCTGCATACATTGGTGTTGCCGACTGCCCCGTCTATGTTTTTCCACGCCTTTATTATACCATATTTTCGGCGCACTTTCAATACAAAATACTTATGACAGCAATCTATCCCACATCTCTTTGTTCTTATCTGAAAGCAATTCTCCAAGCTGTTCCCTTTGCTTCGTATCAAAGCCGTAAAGGTTCGCCGCTTCTTCTGCGGTTAGAGAAACCGTGTCAATATACAAATAGGTTTTCACAACTTCCTGCTCGACCGACACAACGCTTCCGTCCTCCTGTGCTTCAAGGTGCGTTTCTTTCACCGTGATCTGCTCTGTATGGACATCCATACGATTCAAGCAGCGATAGATTTCTTTTAGAACCTCCGCTTTCGCCCCATCAAAGGTCACGACATCTTCTGCCCGGTTTGTCTTGACGGCATATACAGCGATAGCAAGACTCCATTCGCACGGCTCACCCGTCACAAAGCACATATCATAGTCGTATCGGCTCTTTATCTCCGCGATCTGTGCCTCGTATGCCACATTTGCTTCGCGTACCGTCTGAACAATCGTGATACCGTTTTCGTTATCTGGGTTTGGAGCAAAAATTCCGAACACCGATCCTACCACAAGTCCGATCATACAGATCAGGAAAATGACCACAACGGCAATCCAACCGCCTACGGCAATTGCCGCAACAATTCCCTTGATTGCCGCAGCCGCCGCTTTGACTGCGGCAACAATGGCTTTTGCAGCAACCTTTGCAAACTTTACGGCGGCTTTCGCCGCTGCTTTTGCCGCCTGTGCCGCCCTCTGCGCAGCTTTTACGGTCACTTTTGCAGTTTTCGCCGCCGCCTTAGCTGTTCGCTGTGCGGTCTTTACACCCTTCTGCGCCGTTTTTGCCGTTGTTTTCGCAGGCAGTAAAGCCGGACGCTTAGGAGCAGGAAGCTGTTTCGGCTGCTGTACCTTCACTTTGAACTTTTTCGGACGGTTGCGCCATTTCAAGATGTTCTTTCGCGTTTCTTTCAGTCCCCAATTCCCGATCTTACCTGCACCATAGGCAACATTTCTTGCCGTGCGCCTTTCGGTGTTCTCAACCGCATTGCCTGCATATTCGTTTGCACTCCCGTAGCGCGTGTTCTGTAATTCTTCGCCGTACTCTTTTACCTCCCCTGCCCCATTTTTAACCTTTTGACCGAGCGTTTTCGCCCGGTCAAAGGTTTTTATGGTTCTGAGGGATTCGCGTGTCTTTATGCTCGGCATCACGATTCACCGAATTTTGTAGTCATCAAAGCATAGAGCTTAGTATCCTTCGGCACCTTGTTCACGAAAGGCACCAATGCTCCACCGATCTTGACAAGTCCGTGTCCTGCATCTACATTCGTGATATACCCCATCTGCAAATCCGAGATTCCCATCAGACTTGCCAGCTCCTCGCGGTCTGTCGCCGCCTGATTGAGCATAACCACAAGCTCGGAGTTTGCCAGCATGGTTCTTGCCGTATGGCTTTGCAGAAGATCCTCGACATTTTGCGTAATGCCCGTAATGAACGCACCGTACTTACGGACACGCTTCCAAAGCGTGAACAAAAAGTTCGCCGAGTACTCATGCTTGAAAAGGAGATAGATTTCATCAATGAAGATATAGGTCTTTCTGCCCCGCGCCTTGTTTGCGGTGATTCGATTGAGGATATTATCAAGCACCACAAGCATCCCGATAGGCATCAGTGCTCTGCCGAGATCGTGAATGTCATAGCAGATCAGGCGGTTCTTGGTATCTACATTGGTTTCACCCGCAAAGGTATCAAGACTGCCGCTTGTAAAGAGTTCCAGCGACAGCGCAATATCCTTTGCTTCGGGTTCCGGCTGTGCTTTGAGTTCTTCATAGAAATCTTTCAGCGTCGGTGCCTTACCGCCAAAACCGCCTCGCATATATCCGTTCAACAGATTTGCCGTACAGCGGTCTATGAGCGACTTCTGCTTCGGTCCGAGGTCGCTCACCGCCTGCTCACACAGGGACAGCATATACTCGGATTTCAGCGTAACGGGGTTTTGCCCGTCGGCATAGTCCATATTGATGTCCATTGCATTGATATGATTCTTACTCGTTGCCGAGATTTCGATGTTCTCTCCCCCGAAAGCATCCATAATCTTGCCGTATTCGCGCTCCGGGTCGATGATGATAATATCCGCGTCCTTATCCGACAGGAACAGATTGATAATCTCCTGCTTTGCCAGAATCGACTTACCCGAGCCGGAAACACCGGTAATGAAACTATTGCCGTTGAGCAATTCAGCACGGTTGACCATAATCAGGTTCTTTGAAATCGCATTATTGGCAAAATAAATTCCGCCCGTGTGACAGACCTCCTGCACCCGGAACGGCATAAACACCGCCAGCGATTCCGTTGTCAGCGTTCTGCGGATACCCAACTTCGGTGCGCCGTAAGGCAAAACCGTATTCAACCCCTCAAGTTGCTGCCAGCTGAGGATATTCAGAGAACACAGGTGCTTTCTCGCACACTGCCGGATGGATTCGGTATCCGCGTCAAGCTGCTCCTTGGTATCTGCCGTATGCACCAGCGTAATGAGCGCCGGAATCATGCGCTGATCGCGGGCTACTAAATCGTTGAGAAACTCACGGCTCTCCTCACGCTGACGCTCCATGTCATACGGAACAGTAGCGGAAAAGTTATTGTTGCTGTTCTGCTTTCGTTGCCAATTGGAAATGTTGGTTTCCACCGAAAGCAGCTTATTCTCACCCAACTTCACGGCGGCTTCTGTTGTAATGGGACTTGCATCGATAGAAAGGATCATGCCGCGGTCGATGTCGGTCAGCTCCGCAATAAAGCTGTCCTTAATGAAATTAGCATAGTCGCGCAGATACAGTACCCTGCCGTATCGCCCGTCCATTTTGAAATAGTCGGTACGAAATTCCAGGCAGTCCGGTGCAATGGCATCCTTGAAGCTGTATCCACGCTGTGCATACAATCCCGCGTCATAATGGTAATCGTCCTCCGCACCGTAGTGGAAAAAGTCAAACAGGATGCGGAGTTTTTCTTCCGCCGTGACCTCCTCAAATTTGGAACCGAGCTTTGCGAACAGCGCCGCAAATTCGGCAGAGATACGGTTGAAATACGCCCGCGCTTCCTCCTCCGTTTTCTTTTCCACCGTAATCGTCAGGTACTTGTCCTGTGTAATGCCGTTTGACAGATTGGCATTGCCCGCGAGAATACGGTTATATTCGTTGCGGTATTTGTCAAGCGAATCTCCCTGAAGCTCCAGCATATTGTTTTCGCGGAACTTGGTCTGATTCAGTCGTCGGTTGTTGACCGTAATCTTGGTCATAGCTCCGGCATCAAAGGTATTCAGAATTTCGGAGTAGGCAAAGAACATCCCCTCCTTATCCTCCTTGGATGCCGTCGCGTAATTGACATCGGTAAAACGGTAGGTCTTTGACCAAAGATTCCGCCCTACAAGAAAAATCCCATCCTCGCATACATCGCGGATGGGAATTGCCTGTTCCACGGTGGTCGGGATAACATCCGGTTCCACCGTTTTCTGTTTATGTCCGAAAAGGCTCATTTGTTTCCTCTCTTTTCTGCTCTTACGAGCGTATTTGTTCCCCGAAACAACAGTCTGCGCGGCATCCGCACCTCTGAACGAAACCATGCCCGTACCAACTGCTCGGCTGTCATACCGTTGTATCGGATAAAGCCGAGAGCCGCAAAGGGCGCAGCTCCCACCATGCAAAGCCATGAAAGCGTTTCCGTCCCCAAAAAAGAACGGCCTCCGAAATAGATACCGACTGCCGCACCGCAGGCAAGCAGAGCAAAAACGAACTGCCGCACCGATAAGCCGAAAAACATTGTTTCGGTGTATTCTTTGATTTCTTTGTTGATTTTAATTTCCATCGTTTCTCCAAAAAAGAAAGCCGCTATCTCATAGATAACGACTTTCTTTCATTCCATATTCGTTTAATTGGTTTGCTTTAGTTGTGCATCGGTGTCATGCTCAAAATGTTTCCCGCAGCAGAAAATCGTAAATTCCGAGATGCAGAATCCCGTATTCGTCTGTCCACGCAGGCATGGTTGATTTCGTAATGACGATCCGGCGCGTAAAATCATTCCGGATTTTCAGAAACGGGCGAATCTCCTGCGCTGTCTTTTCCGGCGTGTCGAGATTCAGCGCAGACTGGATATAATATTTCTCCCCTGCGGTTTCCGCATTGACGACAAAATCGATCTCGTAGGTTCTGCGCATTCTCTTTTCGCCCAATTGATCAATTGTTTCCACCACGCCGACATCCACCGAATGCCCCCGACCGGAAAGCTCGTTGAAGATCACATTTTCCATCAGATGCGTTTCTTCCAGTTGCCGGAAATTCAGTCGCGCATTCCGCAGTCCGGTATCCACACAGTAATACTTGCTTGGGTAGGAAAAGTATTTTCTTCCCTTGACATCGTAGCGGTCGGAGCGATCAAACAGATATGCCTCGGTCAGATATCCAAGGTAAGTCCCGACCGTCTCACTATCGATTTTTGTCTGTCTTACCGTCATCAGGGTGTCCGCAATTTTGCTTGCATTGGTGAGAGAACCAACCGCCGAACAAAGCTCATCTGCAATCAGCGCAAGAGTTTCCGGAAAGGCTACATTGTGCCGCTCCAGAATATCCTTCAGGTAGGTTTCACGGAACAGATCCGACAGGTATTTTTTCTTTTCCGCAGGGTCATTCTGAAAGGCGGTCATCGGAAGTCCGCCATAGGTCAGATACTCCGAAAATGCATCCGTTTTATCCCCGCCACGGAAGGAATAGAACTCCGAAAAGGATAGCGGACAGATGTGAAGCTCATCTCCTCTGCCACGGAATTCCGTAGCAATATCGCTGGACAGCATTTTGGAATTGCTTCCAGTCACATAAATGTCCGCATTTCCTTTTTGCAAGAGAGAATTGAGGACATCGTAAAAGGAGATCAGAATCTCCGGATTCTCCTGAATTTTCTTTTTGCCGACATACTGAATTTCATCAAGAAGCACATAGTACCGATTTCCGTTTGTCGGTGTGTGCGCTTCCAAATATTCTGCAAGCGCCATCGGATCCCGGTATTTTGCATTCAGGGCATTATCCAGCGCAAGGCTGACGACCTGCTCTTCGGCAACACCGCACTCCAAAAGGTACTGCCGATACAGCGTAAACAGCAGATAGGATTTGCCGCATCTTCGCACGCCCGTGATCACCTTGACCAGCCCGTTGTCACGCTTGGCAATCAACTTTTTCAGGTATGCTTCCCGTTCAATCTTCTTTTGCTCTATCACAATTGCATCTCCTTTCGGAACCTGTGTGTCACATCACGCTATTTCCGATTCCAATTATATCATAAATTTAGCTCGTCGTCAATAGTATATCCGAAAGTTCTGTGCTATATCACTAAAATTCCGCAATTATATCCCCAACATCTTACTCACAACCTGATCTGACAGCTTCACTGTCCCGACAAGCACAAGCATATTGAATACGATCTCCCCGACATAAGTCCAGACCTGCGTGATTGCCGAAGCACCGGTACTGACAGATGGCGGAGCTGACGCAAACAGCGAATAGATGACGCAGGCAAGCACGATGATCGCGCCCTCCAGACATACGCCGGCAAAGGATTTCAGAAAGCTCTTGCCGATGTTCCCCGTCTCCTCCCCTGCAAATGACGACAGTGGAATCGGCGCGATTGCGGCATACATAAAGAGCTTGAACATCCGCCCGTACACCGTGAGAATCAGGATAAAGGACAACACCCAAATCAGCAGACTGCCGATCAGCGTTACTGCCCACAGCGGGATACTCTCCCAAAAGCCGCAATCCTCTATGGTCTTTATTATCTCACCCGGCAGATAGATTCCGCTTCTGCCGCCAATGCCGGAGGAAGCCATAATTTTAGAAATGATGCCCTGTACAATCGTAAACATTGCCATCATCAGATCCAGCCCCCATGTGACCGCCGCTTTCGCAAGCACGAACCGGATAAACAGCTTGAGTGCCTGTTCCGGGCGTTTGATCTCCTGCATGGAATTGTAATGCTTCATGACTCCCATCAGGAAGAACAGCACCAAAAGCGCATAACCAACCGCTTTGAGCGTCCCGTTGATGTTCACCATGACATTCCACACCGTGCCACCCTTGAACTCGGTAGGCGACTGCGAAAGCAGCCGCCATATCTCGTTCAGTTTGTCGTTCCAGGTGTCGAGGGCGTTTTGGATGTTCTCAACGATCCAATTGTTACTCATTCCCGCACCTCCTCATACGGGCATCAGCCGCCCGTAATCAGATTGAGAATTTCTTTAGCAAAAGTAATGACCACACCGCCTGCAAGTGTCAGAAAACCGTTCGCTCTCTGCGACGGGTCGTGACTCTTGAGAGATAGCCCGATCTGTACAACGGCAAATCCGAGCATAATCATACCGACTGCGCGGACAAGCCCGAACATGAAGTCGGAAAGGTTGTTGACCACCGTAATCGGATCATCCTCCGCCGCAAAGCAGGTCAGTGCCATGGCACCGATCACGAAGATGACCAGCACTGCCGTCACCCACACCTTCAGAAATTTTCTTGCCTTAAGAGGCATTTTCTTTTTGTTTTTCATTCTCTTTGTTCCTTTCATTTTGCAAAAATTCCAGATAGACCTCAAGGTCTGCATCGTCAAAGGCTTCCATGTCAGCGATATACTCATCAATTTTCGGAAAGTCCTTGACCGTCTTGCCGGGGTATGCCGAAATGTCCACAACCTCAACGCGAACTCCCTCTGGCTTTCTGACACCGTGTTCATACGCATTTGCTCGATCTCCGTCTGCGGTCAGTGCCAGATTCGGGTGCTTCAGCAGGTCGTACTTGAAATCCAGAACCGGGCGTTCTCCGCGGATAAACAGGATCGCGTACCGGTTATCCAACCGCCGCACCTCATCCGGCGTCATCAGCTCCCGCCCGGTGTTTTGATAGTTGGTGGAGAAATTTCCGCGCATACCGCCGCTTTTACCGTAGGTATTCGTGTCGATGGTGGCTTTGCCGAGCAGTTCGGACACATATTTGTGTGTGCTCTGCTCGTTTCCTCCGAGATAGACAAATTCGTCACAGTTGCCGATAATGGACTCCCACTGTTTCTCAAAAAGAGCTTTGAGCTGCGCGAGGTTTTGCAGGA